>CETM01204815.1_pt1 | contig 27587 bp, 23 predicted proteins | sample 361451 | NCBI WGS metagenome assembly CETM01 (sample SAMEA2622690, study PRJEB7988) | marine metagenome | isolation source: saline water (ENVO:00002010), including
ACCAGAAATACACTATTATCTAAGTTCGATGCCATATCTAATAGTGGAGGTTAACATATTAAATTTCCCCTATAAAATTGAGTCGTTTAGACTGTATTAATCTTTTGTAAATTGAATGGATAAATTGTTGGGGTTCTGTGAGTAGTTTTCAAAAATTAGAAAAACGTATATTGATCCGTATTGTGTTGAGAGCTCTAAGGCATCCACAATTATTTACCTACTCACTTTTATCATTACTAGGTGCAGGTCTTTTAACGATTGCTGCACCTTGGTTAGCTGGATATGCAATTGATTCTGGATTGGGAATTGTTACTTCTAATAATTTGTCTGGTGAAGAAACTACTACTATTGATGGTAATCTTTCTACTCTTCTTATTGCTTTGTCTCTAATAGCGGTGGTGGCAATTTCCCGAGGAGCTTTTGTGTATGCACAAACTTATTTAGCTGAACGCCTTGGCCAAACTATTGCCTATGACTTACGTAACGATATGTATGAAAGACTTCAAAGACTTTCATATGCCTACCATGACAAAGCTGAAATAGGGCAAATAATGTCTCGTGCAACACAAGACGTTGAAGGTGTGAGGATGTTTGTTAATGTGGGTGTGATCCGACTAATTTTTGTAATAGTTTTAGTGTCCGTTGCATATAGTTTAATGATTGCTACAAATATGCGTGTAGGCTTAGTTGCTTTGATTTTTGTACCAGTTGTAGGTATTCAGGCAGGATTTGTATCGCTGAAATTGCGACCGATATGGCTACGTATTCAAGAACTACAGGGTGAAATGGCCAACGTATTACAAGAAAATCTAAGTGGGCAACGTGTAGTCAAAGCCTTTTCTCGCGCACAATTTGAACAGCAAAAATTTGATGAAAAAATTGAACAACTTTTTTATCAATCTTATCGAACTGCGAAATTTCAAGCTTTTAATGAGCCTTTTTTACAGGGTATGTGGTTAATGTCATTAGCTGTTGTTTTTTGGCTAGGTGTTATAGAAATTCGCGCTGGGAATATGACAGTAGGTGAATTAACAGCTTTCCAGCTGTATTTGACATTAATGCAAGTTCCAGTTCGTAGTCTTGGTTTTATTATAAATATATATGCCCGAGCACATTCAGCGGGTACACGTGTATTTGCAATTCTTGACCTACCCTCTCCTGTTGAAGAAGTCCCTGATGCTAAAGACCTTGAAATAAGTCGAGGTAATGTGAGATTTAATGATGTCTCTTTCGCATACAATGTAGATCAAGGAGTTCTTAAACGTATTACTATTGATGCAAAACCAGGGCAAACAATCGCATTGCTTGGTCCTACGGGTTCAGGAAAGACATCAATTGTTAATCTGATTCCACGATTTTATGATCCGAATAATGGCCAAATCACTATTGATGATCAGGATATACGTGATGTTACACTTGATTCGCTACGTAAATCGATAGGTATAGTCCAACAGGATGTTTTCTTATTTATCGCGAGTATAAAAGATAATATAAGATATGGTAGTCCTGATGCGACGGATGATGAAGTAGTTGCAGCTGCAAAGGTAGCATGTATCCATGATTTCATTATGACCCAACCAGATGGGTACGATACCTGGGTAGGTGAACGTGGTTCTACACTGTCGGGGGGGCAACGGCAAAGGGTAGCTATTGCTCGTGCGTTATTACTAGATCCAAAAATATTAATTCTTGATGATTCTACAGCTGCAGTTGATATGCAGACGGAGTTTCATATTCAAGAAGCTTTACATACAGTTATGCAAGGTAGAACGACCTTTGTTATAGCGCAAAGGTTAAGAACTGTAATGGAGGCAGACCAAATATTAGTTATGCGAGATGGTCAGATTGTTGAACACGGTACCCACCAAACTCTACTAGATAATATGGGCTTTTATAGACAAATATATGATTTGGAATTACGTGACCAAGAAGAATCATCAACCACATTGAAAAATGAAACGAGGATTAACTGATGGCTTATTGGGCCGGTGGCGGTGCAGGAGGTTGGAGCCAGGGTAATTCCCCTAACCAAAGGCGTGGTCGAGGATCACAGGTAGACATGATCAATCGTCGAGGTATTGATGGTTGGGATTATGACGAGCTTGGGAAAGTATATGATTTAGGTTTAATTAAGCGTCTTATACCATTCATCACCCCACATAAATGGCGAGCATTGGGCGCAATTATTGCAATGATTATTTTTTCAGCTGCATCTTATGCGCCACCATTTATTATGGCTTTGGCGGTTGAACGTATTGGGGGTGCTATAATCGAAGGTACACCAGAATCTCTTGATCGTGCGGTAGCAGATACTCGATTCTTCGGCATTTTAGTAGTCGCCCTTGCTGTCGTGATGTTTTTTGCTGCAATGGCGCAGAGATTGTTGACTGGTTATATTGGACATCATATGTTGCGTGATTTACGTAGTGACATGTTCGCTCACTTAAATAAACTTTCTCTTAGTTTTTATGATCGTGAAGAAGTTGGACGTTTAATGTCCAGAGTTACAAGTGATGTAGTTACTCTTCAAGAACTAATGACCTCAGGTTTTTTGAATGTTTTAGCTGATATTATTGGACTAATGATTATCGTGGTACTAGTTGCTGCGTTGGATCCGGTGTTAGCTGCTTTAGCACTTAGTGTGGTTCCTGTTTTGTTGTTCTTTATGATTTTTTGGCAGAAATTTGCGGCTAGAGCTTTTATTAGAGTGCGTCAGGCAATAGCTATTGTTAATGCAAACATTAATGAAAATGTTTCAGGTGTACGAGTAGTACAAGCGATGGTACGCGAACCAAAGAATTTTAATGACTTTGAAAAATTAAATAATCAAAATAAAGAAATGAACTTAAAGGCTGCAGAACTACAGGCATCTGTGATGCCTGTAGTTGAAATACTATCTGCTACCGCGACATGTTTTATTTTATTTGTAATAGGGTACAGGGCTTTTGATGGTGCTTTAAGTGCACCTGAAGCTGCTGGATTGGCACTAGGTTTTACTCTTTATATTCAACGTTTTTTTAATCCTGTTCGAGATATCGTTTTACAATATACGATGTTGCAAAGAGCTATGGCTGGGGCGCACAGAATTTTTGAAGTACTAGATACCGAACCTGAAATTATTGATCCTCCTAATGCTGTGGCTCTATCAGATATTGAAGGAAGAGTTGATTTTTGTGATGTAAATTTCAGTTATATTAAAGGTATTCCTGTTCTTGAAAAATTCGATTTGCATGTTTCTGCTGGTGAAACTATTGCCCTTGTTGGCCATACAGGTGCTGGTAAAACATCAGTTACTGCCTTGGTAAATCGCTCCTACGATATACAAGAAGGTGAAATATTGATTGATGGTCATGATCTTCGTTCTATTCAAAGAGCTTCATTGACTTCTCGTATGAGTGTTGTTTTACAAGAGCCGTATTTGTTTTCGGGCAGTATAAGAGACAATATTCGTTATGGACGATTAGATGCTACGGATGAAGATGTTGAAATTGCTGCGAAGGCTGTTGGTGCTGATGACTTTATTTCTCAATTACCTTCAGGATACGAAACCCTTTTACATGAACGCGGACGTAATGTTTCAGTAGGACAGCGTCAGCTTATTGCTTTTGCAAGAGCTTTAGTTGCAGATCCTCGTATATTGATTTTGGATGAAGCAACTGCGAATGTTGATACACAAACTGAAAAGATTATACAACGTGCTCTGGAAACAATGCTACAAGGTAGAACATCTTTTGTAATAGCTCATAGGCTTTCTACAATTCGCAATGCAGATCGTATTGTTATGATGCAATCAGGTAAAATTGTTGAGATTGGGGATCACGATGCATTAATGCAACATGATGGTGCATATGCTGATCTTTACAGGATGACATTTGCAAATGCTAATTAATATATAGGTGAGAACAATATAAATAATGAACTTACTTGTTTTTGAGCAAGTATTTTTATTGGCTAGTTGTTAGTAACGGAAAGTAGTTAAGCGTAGATGGTAAAAGAAAATATCGATTCAAAATTATTGGACTTAATTGCACCTGAGAGTATTGCATATTGGAGTTTATTAGGTATTGAAGTGGAAAGTGCAGTGCAAGATGATATCAAGTTAGGACTTTCAATGCGACCTGAATTGGGGACACGTTTACCAGAAATAATACACGGTGGTGCTATCGGTTCACTTATAGATGCTGCCGCAGGCGCAATGACCTCAACATTACGACAAGAGGATGATGAAACTTGGGTTGGTCAAGCTACTATTGATATGAATATTACATTTTTAGGTCCCGCAAAGGGACATATTATCGCTAAACCTACTCTCTTGAGACAAAGTCGTGCATTTTCATTTGTTCAAGTTGATGTGAGTAATGAAGATAATAAACTGGTCGCAGTGGGGCGAGTTACCTATTCAATTATACGTGCAAGATAAAAAAGAGAATTTTATTTATATTAATGGTTGTTGCAATTCATTAATGTTTGGTTCAATTCCCATATGTTCGTAGGCATTTTTAGTAAGAGTTCTTCCTCTGGGTGTACGATGAATAAATCCTATTTTTAGTAGATAAGGTTCGTAGACATCCATTATTGTGTCTGATTCTTCAGATATAGCTGCTGATAATGTATCTAATCCAACGGGACCACCATTAAAACGTTCTGCCATAATTTTAATTAATTCTCGGTCCATTTGATCAAGTCCAAGATGGTCTATTTCTAATTGTGCAAGGGATTCTATGGCGACCTTGGCAGTAATATTTCCATCTGATTTTACTTCTGCATAATCTCGGACTCTTCGTAATAGTCGATTTGCAACACGAGCTGTGCCTCTAGATCTTTTAGCAATTTCAATTACTCCATCATCATCAATTTGAGAATTTAAAACACTGGCAGATCTTTTTATAATTTTTGATAAAGCTAATTCATCATAAAAATCTAAGCGATATGCTGCACCAAATCGATCGCGTAGTGGCTGTGATATTAATGCGTAACGTGTCGTAGCTCCAACAAGTGTAAATGGATTGAGTTTTAGTCGAACATCTCTTGCTTTTGGTCCTTTGCCTAAAATGATATCGACAGCAAAATCTTCCATGGCTGGATAAAGTACCTCTTCGACAGACAGCGGTAAGCGATGTATCTCATCGATAAACAGTAGATCTCCAGGTTGTAGGCTCGTAAGTAAAGAGGCAAGGTCGCCAGTTCGCTCTATCGCAGGCCCTGACGTAATACGAATGGATACACCCATTTCAGATGCAAGTATCATTGCTAATGTTGTTTTTCCTAGCCCAGGTGGACCATGGAATAATACATGATCTAACGCCTCCTCTCTTTTTTTAGCTGCTGCGATTGAAATCTTTAAGCTATCCTTGATTCTTTCTTGTCCAAAATAGTCCGAAAGAGTTCTTGGTCTGAGAGTTTGTTCAGAATGATCTTCTTCGGTATGACTTGATGCTAAAGGTCCTGAACGTTGACTCATATTGTCCTCCACAGCGATATTATTTTGTATTACTGTAAATAGTCTAGGAAAGTTTTGTATTTATTGTCGTTATCATAGTTGAAGGTATCAAGAACAATGTTTCAATCTTTTCAAAATAGAGCAAAAATAAATGTTCGCTTAATGACAGAATTTGATTTGGATCATGTTCGAAATATTGAGCGTAAGGCCTATGATACAGATTTTTGGTCACGAAGAACGTTTGAAGAAGAATTGGTGAATGGATTTTCAGAATATTTGATTGCCGAAATAATTGATAAAGAACAGCAGAACCAAATGTTGGGGTTTGCAGGTGTTTGGTTTATGAAAGATCAATTACATTTAGTTACATTGGCTGTTCTGCCTGACTCTCAAAAAGTCGGTATTGGGTCAATATTGTTACTTGGTTGTTTTGGATTAGCCATTTCAGCAGATATGCAATCAATAGTACTTGAAGTTAGAGAATCAAATTTTAAAGCGCAAAATTTATATAAGAGATTTGGATTTAGAAAAATAGGTAAATTAGCGAGGTATTATCGTGATAATGATGAAGATGCAATAGTTATGCTCTCTCACCCCCTTAATAGTTTGACGATGAAATCCCTGTTAAGGGAGTGGCATCTTATTTTCGGTGTATAAAATACCCTACTCTGATTGCTCTTCAATATTTTCTTCTGAATCATCATCATCATCAGTAGCAAGGGTGTCGTGGCTATAGACTAAGTACCTTTCATTACGTTCTACCAGTATGGTTAAACGATCTTCAGATTCTTCATCAGTGATCCAATTTGGAAGTTGTGCACCGTGTCCAGATACGAGATAAGTATTGGAAGGTTGTAGTGCAAAAATACGTTCATCAATATCTAAATAAAATGGAATATCGTTATCCCATTCATTTAAGTTCAGTACTAATACATCTACTCCACCGGTAGAAAGAATATTTAAATCGTTAAATGTAATATCTAATGTCTTTGTTTCAGAATTAAAATCCAACGTGTCTACTCTACTTTCAGTGATATTTGTCATTGTGTGCTTTCGTTGTTACAGCGACATGATACTTCTTATATCATGTTCCGAACAGTATTCCATTTGAATAATATTTAATTTTTAGTTGCGTTTTCTATCGCGATGCGAAACGTATCATATTCTCCGCTATTTCTAAATGGGATGCCATTAATCAAAAAGCTAGGAGTAGATGAGAATCCTAATCTTAGTGCTTCTTCACTCATATTAATTACAAGTTCTCTTTTTTCTGGAGAATTCAAGCATGAATCAAATTGATCTACATTAAAATTTGGGTAACTTCTTTCTAATTCTCTTGCGTATTTCTTTAGATTTGCAGTAGAGAAAGTTGATTTGTTTTTGGGATTTTGTTTAAAAAAGAGTAAATCACTGTAACTCCAAAAATATCCTTGCTCTAGTGCACATTCTGCCCCAGTTGCAGCTAGTATCGACTCTGAACCTAAGAATGCAAGGTGTCTGAATTCTAATGTGGCAATACCACGTGAAACAAAATCTTCTATTAATCTCGGCGTTATTTCTTCATGAAAATCTTTACAATGTGAGCATTGAAAATCACCGAATTCAATTATTCTTACCGGTGCTCCCGATATTCCCAATACACGACCTGCAGAGTCCGCATATTTTTTTGCTGTGTATGATTCTTCATTGGTCTCATTAATACTGAAAATTATGACAGCAATAATGAAACTTACCATTCCAAAAAAGGCGATGACTACTGGAATTCCACCCCAAGAATTGATTAACTCTTTCCAATGAGACATGTATGTCCTTTCCTGTGTATATCAGTAATTACATTTGAAAAATTTATTTAGCAAAGTTTATATTTCTATAGGCTCTACTTCTACTGATTCGATATCGACTTCTCCAGGTTCACGGCTAAATGTAAAATCACTATCGATATAATCGACATTAATTTTGTCTCCTTCAGAAAATTCTCCTGATAGAACTCGCTTCGCAAGAGGATTCTCAATTCGTTTTTCAACAATTCTCCGTAAAGGTCTAGCTCCAAAATTTGGATCATATCCTTCACGAACAAGTTCATTTTTCGCAGTTTCCGATATTGCGAACGTTACATCTCTTTCTAATAATCGGACCTTTACTTCATCTATTACAAGATCGGCAATATTAGCTATTTCAGGTTCCGTTAAGGGTTCAAATACAACTATATCGTCAATGCGATTAATAAATTCAGGACGAAAAGCACTTTTAAGGGCATTTTCTATAGAAAGAACCATAGAATTATGATCGCTATCTGATGTTGTACGGCGAAATCCTATATTTTCTTGACGTTGTGAAGTCCCTAAATTAGAAGTAAGGATAATTACTGTATTTCGGAAGTTCACTGTTCTTCCTCGCGCATCAGTTAATCGACCGTCATCCATGACCTGTAGCAATGTATTGAAAATATCCGGGTGTGCCTTTTCGATTTCATCAAAAAGTATGACTTGATAAGGTCTTCTTCTGACAGATTCTGTCAATTCACCAGCTTGATCATATCCAACATATCCGGGAGGAGCTCCTATAAGACGTGAGATAGTATGTGATTCTTGATACTCAGACATATCAAGTCTAATTAATGCATCCGGGTCATCGAAAAGGTATTCTGCTAAAGCTTTTGCGAGGTAAGTTTTTCCCACACCAGTCGGACCTACAAATACAAAGGAACCTATGGGGCGACTGGGATCTTTCAGTCCACTTCTTGCTCTTCGAATGGCATCAGACAATACAGAAATTGCTCGATCTTGTCCTATAATTTTTTCATGTAATGCTTGTTCCATTTGAATTAATTTGGATGCCTCTTCTTCTAGCATTTTATCGACAGGAATCCCTGTCATTTGAGCAACAAGAGTCGCAATATCTGACTCTCTGACATCATCAGAAACACCTTTTTGAAATTTCCAATCATCTCTTTGTTTCGTATAGTCACTTTGTAGATTGAGAAGTTCTTGTTTCAATTGTGCAGCTTCTTCAAAATCTTCACGTTGTGCAGCATTATCAAGTCGATGGTTTATTTCATCGACTTGATATTTTAAGTTACGCAGTTCTGGTGACATAGATTCATTTTGGATTACTAACCGTGAAGATGCTTCATCGATTAGATCAATTGCTTTATCAGGAAGATGTCTTTCTGTGACATAACGCTGACTTAGATATACGGCACTTTTTATTGCTTCATCTTTTATATGGAGGCCATGATGTTCCTCATATTTTGATCTTATACCTGTTAATATTGCTATAGCATCTTCTGCTGAAGGTTCTTCTACGTAGACTGGTGAAAATCTTCTTTCAAGTGCAGGATCTTCCTCAATATTTTTTCTGTATTCATCTAATGTTGTAGCACCAATTACTCTTAATTCACCTCTTGCAAGAGCTGGTTTCATCATATTACTGGCATCGATTGCACCATCTGCACCACCAGCACCAACTACTTGGTGTAGTTCATCAATAAAAAGAATAATTTCTCCTCCAGATTCTTTGACCTCCCTCATTACTCCTTGTAAACGTTCTTCAAATTCTCCACGAAATTTTGATCCAGCTATTAATTGTCCGATGTCAAGTGACATAATTTTTTTATCACGGAGTCTATCTGGAACGTCACCATCTACGATTCTTTGTGCGAGTCCTTCAACAATTGCTGTTTTCCCGACACCTGCTTCACCAATTAGAGCAGGATTGTTTTTTGTTCTTCTATTAAGAACTTGCATGAGCCGATCAACTTCAACCGCTCGACCTATTACGGGATCTAATTGTTCAGTTCGGGCTAATTCGGTGAGGTCTATACTAAATCTCGCCAGGGCTTGATAATTTGATTCCGCAGTTGGTGAATCTACTCTAGCTGTACCTCGAATATCACGTAATGCCTGATAGATTCGTTCTTTGGTAATTTCAAATTCATTAAGAATTATTGCTGAATCTCCTTCACGTTCATCAGCAATAGCTATTAATAGATGTTCTACACCAACATATTCATCTTGTAATCGTTCCGCTTCAGCATTTGCTCTTTCTAGAAGTCCAACTACACGTGGCGTTGTATATATTTGAACTACGTCACCACCTAACTTTGGTACGATCTCCAATTGTTTCCTAATTGCTCCACCAAGTAATTCAGGATTAATTCCCATTTTTTGTAAGATCTCTTGTGCTAATCCATCCTTTAGTTGCACTAGCGATAGGAATACATGCTCGACATCCCATTGTGGATGCCGAGTTTGGCGTACCATTTCTTGTGATGCTTGTAGAACTTCTTGTGCTTGTTCTGTAAATCTATCTTGGCGCATCATTTTTATAGTCCTTTCATTACCTAGGTGACGGCTTATTGCAATTGTTTTCGGAGTCGTCTATTTTCCTTTTCTTTTTTATCGATTTCATTTTGTAATTCTTCAATTTGTGAACTTAGTCGCATGATCACATCAACTCCCGCAAGGTTGATACCTAAGTCGTTCACTAGTCTCGTTACAGTACGTAATTTATCGACATCGGCATGTGAAAAAAGACGTGTATTTCCTGCAGTGCGGTGTGGTTGCACAAGTCCAATACGTTCATATGATCGAATGGTTTGTTGATGTAAACCTATCATTTGAGAAACAATTGATATTTGAAATACGGGTTCATTTAATGAAATGTAGTTAATTTGATTGGTCATTTTTCCTCATCACTAAAAAAATCAGTTTCTAATTCATGTATTTTTTTAAATAAATCTATTTGTTCGTCACTTAATTCAGTGGGGATCACAATTCTTATTTCTACGAGAAGATCTCCAAAGCCACCCTCTTTTATGGGCATACCTTGACCCGCTAAGCGAAAGATGCGTCCGGATTGAGTCATAGGTGGTAAGTTCAGTACGAGAGTCTTATCTTTTAGTGTCGGTACACGAATCTCTGTACCAAATATGGCATCTGTAACTATGACATCGCTACGGACATGGAGATTATGGCCATCTCTATTAAAAACAGCATTTGGCTCTAAGTTGATAATTAAAATTAAGTCGCCTGCATTCCCACCGTTACTTCCTGGTTGCCCCTTACCAGTGATTTTTATACGTTGACCTGATGTTACGCCTTTGGGAATATCCACCTCTATGGATGAACTTCTTTGTATGTTCTGTGGTAAAGTGATTTTCCGTGTCGTGCCGCTATAAGCTTCTTTTAGTGTAATACTGATTTGTTGTTCTAGATCTGCACCTCGTGAACGATTACTCGTACGTCGAAATAGTGACTCAAAACCATTTGAACTACCAAATAATTCTGATAAATCGCCATCAAAACTAAATGAATGATTAGTGCTATCACGCGAAAAACTATTGAATGCAAAGCCATTATTACGTTTTTCCATTTCTTCGAGTTGATTGGCACGTTGCCAATTGTCACCATATTTGTCATATGCGGATCGATTATTTGGATCTCCTAACACCTCATGTGCTTGAGATATTTCCTTAAATCTTTCCTCTGCCTTTTTATCCCCAGGATTTACATCTGGGTGGTAACGCCTTGCTAAACGACGGAATGCAGACTTGATTTCTTGTTGAGTTGCATCTCTTTTGAGATTTAATGTTTCATAAAAATTAGACATAGATATATTATAGATTATCGTATAATAATTGCAATATCATCTATAAATAAATCTTAGTCAGTATGTATAAGATATTAAAAATAATAGACTTAATAATATTCAATGTGGAATGTTTTTTTGATTAAACTTATTTTTAAGTGTTTTTCATTGTCGTTGCCAAGCCAGAAATTTGTGGATCTTCTTGGTATTATTAAACTAGCTATTTTAAGATGAGGAAAAATGACTAATCTTATTACCGAAATTGAATCTGGCAGAGATATTAATACACTCAGTAATTCTGAGATGATTAAGTTAAGTAAAGATATTCGAGAATTATTAGTGGAGATTGTTCATGCTAATGGTGATGCTGGTCATTTGGCCTCTAGTTTAGGGGCTGTGGAAATTACCCTCGCATTGCACCGTATATTTAAAACTCCTGAGGATAAGATTTTATGGGATGTAGGACATCAGGCGTACGTTCATAAGATATTAACTGGTCGTTTGGATCGTATGTCTACGTTGCGACAAGAAGGTGGTCTTTCTGGTTTCCCAGATCGCCGTGAAAGCGATCATGACGCCTTTGGCGTGGGTCATGCCGGTACAGCTCTCTCTGCTTCTACTGGGTATGTTCTCGGTCGTGATTTGCAGAAACAAGACTATTCAGTTGTTGCTGTTGTTGGTGATGGTGCCTTGACGGCAGGGATGAGCTTTGAAGCGCTCAATCATCTGGGTGATATAGGCGGTAACGTTATTGTGATATTGAATGATAACGAGATGTCTATTTCACCGAATGTCGGAGCTATGAATCGTAACGTCAATCGCATGCGTGTAAGCCCTGCATATAGAGATTTCAAGATTGAATTAAAAAAATTTGTTACTCAATTACCTGCTGGTGATCGTTTATGGGATGAATGGAGAAGACTTAAGAGGGTTCCTCGAGAACTAGTCGTTCAGTCCGGATTTTGGGATCATTTAGGATTTGACTACTATGGACCAATAGATGGCCATGATATTGAAATACTTGAATCGACTCTAAAATCAGTTAAGCATTTTACAGGTAAACCGGTACTGATACATGCATTAACCAGAAAAGGTTATGGTGTTGAAGAAGCTGAAGCCGATCCTGTAAAAAGTCATAGTGGTACCTACTGGTTAAAATCACCTATTTCTCCAGAAAATAAAAAGAGAACATACAGTGAAGTTTTTGGTGATAGCATCGGCAAAATTTGTGAGACTAATGAAAAAGTAGTCGTTATTACACCTGCAATGTTAGAAGGTTCAGGTTTAACTAATTTAAAAAAACAATTTCCCAATCGAGTAATTGATGTCGGGATAGCTGAACAACATGCTGTTACTACTGCTGCCGGTCTTGCAGCTTCAGGTATGAAACCAGTGGTAGCAATTTACTCGACCTTTTTACAGCGAGGCTTTGATTCAGTAATACATGATGTCGTCGTTCAGAAATTGCCTGTAATTTTCGCAATTGATCGTGCTGGTTTAGTTGGAGAAGACGGTCGCACACATCAAGGGTTTGCTGATATTAGTTATTTACGTTGCTTGCCAGATATGATTGTAGCAGCCCCAAGTGATGATGAAGAACTTTCTGCTTTACTAAATTTAGCTACTGATCATGATGGTCCTTTTGCTATTCGATATCCTCGTGGGGCTGCGGTGACTGAGATTTCTGGACTAACAAATAGAAGTTTAGATATCGGAAAGGGTACTGTGCTTAGATCAGGATCTGATTTGGCTCTAATTGGGATTGGTTCTGTGATACCCGATTGCCTTGAAGTTGCTGAAGAATTTGCTAAACGCAATCTGAGTGTTGCAGTTGTTAATGCAAGATTTGCTAAACCTTTAGATAGTGAATTAATCACACAAATTGCTAAAGAGACTAAAGGTGTAATAACAGTTGAAGATAATTCTCTTATAGGTGGTTTTGGTGAAGGCGTTCTATCGTTATTGTCAGAATTAAGGATGGGAGAGAAATTTTTAGGTGCTATTGGAATTCCAGACATGATTGTTGAACATGGAACCCAGAGTCAACAGAGAAAAATTTGTAAGATTGACACTGAAGGCATCTTTGAGCAAGTGGAACGATTTATTATGTAAAATTTTTTTTCCTATGATTTTCCATTCTTGTTATTAAAGATAGTGCCTTGCGCGTATCTGAAGCCAATCTGGCAGGTTCACTGTTACGTAATCGATATTTTGATAACCAATATATAAATCTTTGTAAGGAATTTTGGCTTATCTCATTCCCGATATGTATTCCCGTTTGGGTTGCATAAATTATTTGTAGTTCAGATAAACTTTTTCCGTAAACACGCTGGTAAGCCAATACGTCGGGAGGCTCTTTTCCTGCATTAGAAAGTACTCCAGCTTTTTCAAGTTCCAATTCAGCAGATAGTAGAAGCACTTCTTCAACTATAACACCGTATTGAAAATTTAAATGTGCACGATATTTCGGCCCTCCGATTAATCTTGCGAAGTCTATTTCACTCATATTTCCAGGAGCTACGTTATATAATAGAAGTTGCTCTATTTCATTATTTGGAGCAATTGTCAGCACTTCATCGAGTAGTCTTTGAGCAAGTAACAACCAATTAAACGCTTCTCCATCAATTAAATAATGATAAGTTATACCATCTATCTCTTCATAAGGAACCGACCAACGATTGATTACACCTAGAAGGGCAGTGTACCAATTTTCCCCAGATTCGATTCTATTAATTAAAGTGTATATCGCTTCTTTAGGTTCGAGAGGTCCAATTTGTAGAGTCTCATCAGTACGATATTCTTCATAGTCTTCTATAAAATTAGTTCTAGTGTTATCAGGTGCGGTCATTGAAACAATTGACTCTTTTCAATTCTGTATTAATCTTTTTGATATCGGTTATAAATTATTTTAAGCCTATATAATTTTTATAGAATAGATTTTTTAGATTCTATTAATTTCGTGATAGAAGCATCGGTTCTAATTTCTTTAACCCAATAGCCAATGCCATGTAATTCTTTTTTTAGCAAAGAATTCAGTTCCAGAAATTTCAATTCATTCGTAGGGATAACTGCGAGGTGCAGTTCACCTCCTGATAAGTAATGTCTATAAGCATCTAAATGATAGCTAGTTAGAATTGCATAGTTAATAACAGATACAAAACCTGCTTCCGAAAAAGATCTTGCTAAGAGGCATTGGTTGCGTATTGATAATTCTATTTGACGTTCCGATTCGGTATCTGGTTCTTCTCCTGGTAAAACTCGCCCTTCTAACACATATTTTGATATCGACTCACCGTCAATTATTGCACTTTTCTGAAAATATTTTGCTATTTTATTTGTCAGATCACCACGCTTTTTAGATGAAGGTCCACTAACTAACCAAATAATTGGCGTTTCAGTATTTAGTCTTGCTATAGCACTAGCAGCTATTCTTTCTGCAGGTGGTACTACACCTTTTGGTCCCTTATTTTGTTCTGGCATTTTTGCACCATCGAAGATGTTTAATTCCTATTTCTTATTTGTTTTTTTTTCTTACGTGCTGCTCTACGTCTTTCTGCTCGTGAAACATTAGTGTCATCTATATTTTGCTCACTTGCTTTCATACCATTAACAGAATTTTGTTGTGTGTCTCTATTTGTTGAAGGGTTTAGGTTGTTAACTAAGTTATGAGCAATACGTGTATGAAAAATGTTTTTTGCAACTGTTTGTCGAATATTTGCCGATAATTGCTCCCACATATCATGTGCCTCTTGTTTATAGGCCACAAGTGGGTCGGTTTGTCCATAAGCTCTCAGACCAATTCCTTGACGCATTTCATCCATTGCAGTTAGGTGGTTAACCCAAAGAGAATCAATAATTCTTAGTAGTACTACTTTTTCTACAACACGTTGATGATCTGATCCAACATCGTTGGTCATGGATTCATACCTATTCTCAGCAATTGTGTTTGCCTGGTTTAAAATAGAATCTATGGATTGTTGTTCAATATCATCAATTGTTATTTCTTCTTCTAATGGATATATACTGTTCAACTGTGTAAGGAATGTTTCTGGATCTACGGGACTATCAGTAAGAAATGATTTGGATAAAGATTCAATTTCCTCTTCAACCATAGTTAGAATGGTATTGTTTAATTCTGATCCGCCTAAGACTTTATTACGTTCACTGTAAATCATATCTCTATGCATATTCATTACATCATCATAATCAACAACGTGCTTACGAATATCGAAGTTATAACCTTCAACTCTTTGCTGTGCCTGTTCTATGGCACGTGTGACCATTTTTGATTCGAGCGGTATATTCTCTTCCATGCCAAGTTTTGACATCATTCCAGGCAACCAATCTGGTGCGAATCTTTTCATGAGATCATCTTCAAAAGAAACATAAAATCTTGTCGAACCTGGATCACCTTGTCTGCCTGATCGACCTCTTAACTGATTGTCAATTCTCCGTGATTCGTGTCTTTCTGTCCCTATGACATGGAGACCGCCTTTAGTGCTAATGCCTTCAGCTAGTTTGATATCAGTGCCTCTTCCAGCCATATTAGTTGCAATTGTTACTGCACTTTCTTCTCCTGCTTTAGCAATTATTGATGCTTCACGTTCATGTTGTTTTGCATTTAATACGCTATGTTTGATTCCTTTTTTACGTAAAAGATCTGATAACATTTCAGATCTTTCAATGGAGATTGTTCCTACAAGTACTGGTCGACCTATAGAATTTTGGTGGATAATGTCCTCTATAACAGCATTCCATTTTGATTTTTCTGATCGAAATACTAGGTCTGCGAAATCATCCCGTGCTATTGGTTTATGTGTCGGGATAACTAATACTTCAAGATCATAAATTTTGGATAGCTCTTCAGCTTCTGTTACTGCGGTTCCTGTCATGCCAGACAGTTTTTTATAAAGTCTGAAAAAGTTTTGAATAGTGATTGTCGCGTACGTGATTGACTCTTGCTGAACTTTCAATCCTTCTTTTGCCTCAATAGCTTGATGAATACCATCGGACCATCGTCGACCTTCCATTAACCTTCCGGTAAATGCATCAACAATTACAATCTGCCCATCTTTAACAACATAATCTTGATCTTTTTGAAAAATAATTTCAGCTTTGAGAGCTGCTTCCATATATCGTAGGAGTTGATAATTTTCTAAAGAATAAATATTACTCACTCCCAGTTTTTCTTCGAGCGTTGCTACTCCATGATCAGTGAGTGCAACACTACGAGTTCTTGCATCGACTGTGTAATCAAGGCCTTGATTGAGAGATGGGACAATGCGAGCAAATCTTGGATAAATTCTGACATCATCTGATGCAGCACCTGAAATAATTAGTGGTGTTCTAGCTTCATCTATTAGAACGCTATCTGCTTCGTCGACTATTGCAAAATTTCTCTTTTTTTGAACTCTATCGTCTAAGTTCGTTGCCATGTTATCGCGTAGATAATCGAACCCAAATTCATTATTTGTTCCATAAATGATGTCACATTTATAGATCTCTTTACGTGATGCATGTTCTATAAATTCAAATGAAGAGTGATCGGAACTTTTTTCCTTTTTTAGTAAGTATGCTGCCTGATTTTGTAGAATTCCTACAGTCATACCTAACTGCATAAGTGCGGGACCATACCATTGCGCATCTCTTCTTGCTAGATAATCGTTCACTGTGATTAGGTGAGCACTGTTTTCATCCAATGCATTAACGTATAGCGCAATGGTGGCCATTAATGTTTTTCCTTCTCCAGTGCGCATTTCCGCTATTGATCCATTATGGAGAGCAACTGCACCCATAATTTGGACATCATATGCAAATTCTCCAGTGCATCTGAATATTGCTTCTCTAGCTACAGCCATCGCTTCAATAATTAAGTCATCAATAGATTCGCCATTGTGAATTCTTGATTTGAATTCATCAGTTTTTGATTTTAATTCGTCGTCTGTAAAGCCTCTAATTGTTGAATGTAATTTAGTTATTTGATCAGCAATTGAACGAACACTTTCTAGTGCACGTGCATTAGAATCTCCACCTAGTATTTTACGGACAGCACCTAACATTTGATGCCTCTCCTATCATTACGCTTTAATCTATTAGTACTAGATATTATCGGAACAACTTACATTAATATTGTAAGGCAAATAAGTGGAATTTAGCGAAAGAGTGCACCGACAGATCCTCCAGTGTGAATTCTGTGGATAGCGTCACCTAATAATGAGGCAATAGATAATTTTGATGTATTTACATTATTAAAACTACCAAATACTAGCGGTAGTGAATCAGTAAAAATTAATTGATCGATATTTGTGTTATCTAGTACATCAAAGGCTTTGTTAGAAAATACTGGATGAACACAGGCTACATACACAGACCTTGCCCCCCTGCCTCTCATTAAATCAACGGCAGAGGCAACTGTACCACCAGTTAAAATTTCATCATCTACTATGATGCAGTCATGGTTCTCGACTTCACCAATTAAGCTTAAAGCCTCTGCTTGCTCATCATTCCCTGTTCGCCGCTTATCGATAATTGCGAGATCGCAACCAAGGCGTTCAGCTACATCTCGTGCCCTTTTTGCACCACCTACATCAGTGGCGACAACAATGGGTTTTTCCAAATTTAATCCTCTAAAATAATCTGACAACATTGGGAATGCAGTGAGCTCATCAACTGGAATATTAAAAAATCCTTGAATTTGTCCCGCGTGTAAATCTAAAGTTAGTACACGATCTGCCCCTGCTACTTCTAAAAAATTAGCTACCAATCTACCGCTGATAGGGACTCTTGGTTGGTCCTTTTTATCTGAACGTCCATAGGCGTAGTAGGGTACTACTGCAGTTATTCTTCCTGCTGAAGCACGTTTGGCAGCATCGATCATAATTAGCAATTCCATTAGGCGAGTATTGACTGGAGAAACTATAGGTTGAATTAAGAAAACATCTTTTTCTCGAATATTGTCTAATATCCGGACAAAAACTTCTTCGTTTGAGAATTGAAACACTTCAGATTCACCTAATGGCATTTCTAAATGCTTACATACAGCACTTGCTAACTCTTGATGAGCGTTGCCGGAAAAAATTGCTATATCACTGAAAGATTGCATATTTATTGACCTAAAATGTTTCAAAAACTGCTTAATCTCTTCTAATATGTTCACGTAGTGTACTAGTGTTATTATTCAGAGAGAATACTATTTCCAAATTTTACATATAATTACTGTAGTGTTTGGAGTATATACTTATCACTACTTACTGTTGTAATTTTTGTTAGGGGAAAACCGTGGATTTTACTTTTAGTGATTCTGAACTACGGTTTCAGGATGATGTAAAGAAATTTTTAAAAGAGCATCTTCCTTCTGATTACTCTGATAAGTCTTTTGTTGGAGATATTACACAAGAACAAAAAATGGAAATTGCTTCTTCACTAAGAAAATTATTATCAGAGCGTAACTGGCTTACATTGGCTTGGCCTGAAAAATATGGTGGCTTAGATGCTGGCTATATTAGGCAAATGTTGTATCGAGAAGCTACGGCTTATGAATCTATGCCAATAGGAAGCACTATGGGTGTTGATTGGGTTGGTCCAGCAATAATGCTCTTTGGAGATGAGGAACAGAAAGCAAAGTATTTACCATTGATTGCTAATGGTACAGATCAGTGGTGTACATTATATTCAGAATCAGGTTCCGGATCCGATCTTGCCTCATTACAAACCCGTGCAGTACGTGATGGTGATGAGTGGGTGATAAATGGGAGTAAAATTTGGACTAGTGGTGGCCATACTTCCAATATGGGTTGGTTAGCTGCTCGTACTGATCCTAATGCAGCTAAACATCGCGGTATTTCTACATTTGTTGTTGATATGAATACTCCTGGTATTGAAGTTAGGCCATTAGTCAATATGGCTGATGAACATAACTTCAATGAAGTTTTCTTTGAAGACGTTAGGATTCCAGATAGTAATCTTGTTGGTGATGAAAATAGAGGTTGGTATCAAGTTGCTACAGCTCTCGATTATGAACGTTCAGGTGTGGCAGCATACGCTGAAGGTAAACGTAATTTAGAGCGACTAGTTAATGTGACTAAGGAAGATACAAGTATTCTAAAGCAAAATCCTGCATCACGTTATGAACTTGCTGATCGATGGGTTGAATTACAAGTTGGTTACAATGTTGCTTATAGGATTCCTTTTTTACAATCACTAGGGCAAACACCTAATCATGAAGCATCGATTTCAAAACTTTATGGATCAGAGTTAACACAGCGTATTGCTCAAACAGGTCTAAAACTTTTAGGTATGGAAGCTCAAGTTACCTCTGGTTCACCTCACGCTAAATTAGGAGGTGCTATTGCTAAAACCTATTTGTCGAGTGTCAGTGCAACTATCGCTGCAGGAACTTCAGAAGTACAACGCAATATCATTGCACAACGTGGGTTAGGTATGCCTCGAGGATAATATCCATTGACCGAAGGTTGATAGTCGAAGTATTTATATATTGCTTGGTAATAGTCTTTAGGGATTGCCGAAACTAATGGAACTTTTTCTTCTTTGGGTGCAATTGGGTGTTGCAGCTACATTAATTTTGTTCGCTGCCAGTTACATGGCGAGTTCAGCTGATGTCATAGCTGAACGTACTGGTTTAGGTCATACTTTTGTTGGTGTAGTTTTACTGGCTACAGCTACCTCTTTACCCGAATTAGGGACTAGCATTAGTTCAATAAGATTTGTAGAGCAGCCTGATCTTGCATTTGGTGCTGCTTTTGGAAGTAATATTTTTAATTTGATGATTATTGGTTTGTTGGATTTGTGGTGGCGTAATGGTCCGATTTTAAATCAAGTTGATAAAAATACTGCAATCTTAGCGAAACTCGGTATTTTAATTATTGTCTTTTCAATAGCTTGTCTTTTCGTCCATCAAACATTTTCTATCGATGATTATATTTTTGTTTCACCGATGTCATTAGTTTTGTTGTTAATATTTTTCTTGAGTATTTATGTTGTTTACAAATATGACGCTGGAGAATCTGAAGAAGAAAATACTGATGCTATAAGCACCTCACTAGGTAAAGCTTTTCTGAACTACGGGATTTCAGCGACAGTAGTTGTTGCTGCGGCTGTTTGGTTAGCATTTGTTGGAGATGCCTTAGCAGATGATCTCGGTTGGGAACGTAGCTTTGTAGGAACTCAGTTTCTTGCTTTCAGTACATCCTTACCAGAGCTTGCTGCTTCATTTGCTGCACTGAGAATCAATGCTCCCCAACTTGCAATCAGTAATGTGCTAGGCAGCAACCTCTTTAACATGGGATTCATTTTATTTATGGATGATCTTATATATACCGATGGGTCCATCTGGGCAGTAGTCGAAAGTATTCATATATTGACTGCAGTTTTTGCGATTATTATGACCTGTGTAGTACTTGTTGGTATCACCTCAAGAGGTCGTGTGCGACCTACAAAATTGCTTACAATTGAATCAGTATTACTTCTTTTGATGTACATTGTTACTAGTGTTGCAATCTTTAATTTTGCGTAAAATTTGTCTTTAATTCTTGAATGGCACTTTCAATATGAGATGTTTCCACAAATGTATCACCATTTAAGTTTCGAATGTCTCCAGCTAGTTTCAAAATTGTTGCTCGATTCATTCCTGTTGGTATATCGACAGTCCACGAAGTTAGTAAAATCAGTACACCATTTGGATCTTCTAGAAATATTAATCTTTCATAGCCTCGTACAATTTCTTCAGAACCGTGGAGCCCAACTTTTGATAGTTCAAAAAAGGCTTGATCGATGAAATCTTTGTTAACGTTAAAAGAAATATATTGAACCGAACCAACTCCCAAACTGGATTCAGCTAGCTTTAACTTTGGATCTTGTGGTCCGACTAACATTAAGAAATTGTCTTCTCCTATACTCATCATTACTTGGATTGATTCGTGATCATCTCGATTTGGCTCACTGTAAATTAATGACGCTCCGAGTTTTTGGTAAAAGTCTATAGATTCATTGAGATCTTTCACTATTATGGCTGGGTAGTTGTAGCTAAGTAGTTCCATTTTTTATCCTGTTCGTAGGTAGTTCATTACACATTACATCTAATTTCTTCGTAGTGTTGTAGATATTATTAATTAGTGGATATCAAAATTTTAGCTTATATAGTGGACTTATGAGTACTTTTCAAAATGATGACGATAAAAAAGAATTAATGGCTTCTGCGTATGACCCAAAATTAGTAGAAGAGAGAATCTATCACGATTGGGAAAATGGTGGATTTTTCCATCCTATGAATCCTGGCACTACACCTTTTACAGTCATAATGCCTCCACCTAACTTAACTGGTGAATTACATATTGGTCATGCATTAACAACTGCAGTACAAGATACATTAATTCGTTGGCATCGGATGTTAGGCGAAGATGTTTTGTGGTTGCCAGGTATAGATCATGCCGCAATTGCAGTTAATGCAATTATTGAACGTCATCTACGGGAAGAAAATGTATCACGGCATGATATAGGGAGGGATGCCTTCTTAGAACGAGTGTGGGAATTTGTTAATAATTCTCGTGAACGTATTATGTTTCAGCACAAACGTTTAGGTGCATCTGCTGATTGGAGTCGCGAGGCTTTCACCATGGATGAAACACGACAGAAAGCTGTACGTGCTACATTTAAAAAACTTTATGATGATGGTTTGATTTATCGTGGTGAAAGGATCATTAACTGGGATCCTGTCAGTCAAACTGCTGTTTCAGATCTGGAAGTGGAATATCAAGAAGTAGAAAGCTTTTTTTGGCATGTTCGTTATGTTGTACTAGATGAAGATGAACAACCGACAGATGATTATATTGTAGTAGCTACCACTCGCCCTGAAACTATTCCCGCTGATACTGCAGTGGCCGTTAATCCAAACGATGATCGATACACAAAATTAATTGGTAAAAAAGTGCTTGTTCCGATTGTAAATCGTCCTGTATCTGTTATTGCTGATGATGCTATTGAAATTGAGGCTGGTTCAGGTGTGTTAAAAGTAACACCGGGACATGCTTTAGCAGATTTTGAAATTGGTGAACGGCATAATTTAGATATCATCAACCTTCTAAACCCTGATGGCACTCTTAATGAGTTTGCTGGTTCATATCAAGGATTAGATCGTGAGATTGCTAGAGAGAAAATCGTTCAAGATATACTAGATGCTGATCTAATTGAAAAAATTGAACCATATTCGCATAGTGTCGGACATTCTGAACGATCAGGCGCGATCATTGAACCTTTAATTTCTGAACAATGGTGGATACATATTGATCCATTAGCTCAACCTGCAATTGAAGCGGTTAACAATGGCGATATTGAATTTGTTCCTACAAGGTTTAAACGTACGTACTTACATTGGATGGAAAATATCCAAGACTGGTGTATCAGCAGGCAAATTTGGTGGGGGCATCGAATACCTGTTTGGTATTGTGATGAATGTGAGGCATTAACTGTTGAAATAGAAGACCCTAGTAGTTGCAGTAGTTGCAGTAGTAAAAATATTACGCAAGATGAAGATACATTAGATACATGGTTTTCTTCAGGGCTCTGGCCTCACTCAACGTTAGGTTGGCCAGATAAAAATGCTGACGATTTGAAGAGATTCTACCCGACTCAAGTGATGGAGACTGGTTACGATATTATATTTTTCTGGGTTGCTAGGATGATAATGCTTTCACTGTATAACATGGGTGGTGTTGTCCCTTTCCGACATGTATATCTTCATGGATTAGTCCGGGCTGCGGATGGTTCAAAAATGTCTAAATCTCGAGGGAATGTTGTAGATCCTCTTGAATCCATAGAAAGATATGGTACTGACGCACTTCGATTTGCCCTACTTTCAGGTACTTCACCTGGTAATGATCAACGTATCACCGACGAACGACTTGAAGCAGGACGTAATTTTGCTAATAAACTTTGGAATGCCTCCCGTTTTGTAATTGAAATGGTTGATGATGATAATTTGAAGTTACCAGAGCTAGATGAGGTTATTGCAATTGAAGATAAATGGATATTGTCACGTATCAATCAAGTTAATCGTGATGTTGAAGTTTTGTTGCAACATTTTGAATTGGCTGAAGCGTTGCGCCAGATTCGTGATTTCTTTTGGGACGAATATGCAGACTGGTATATCGAGATAGCAAAAATTCGAGTACGTAATGGCGATCGCACTCCAATGCCCGTTCTTACTTATGTGCTTGATCATGTGCTGAAGCTATTACACCCTTTTATGCCATTTGTTACAGAAGAAATTTGGCAACGAATCGAGAATTTAAATACAGCAGAAACTAAAAAAGCATCAAACAGTCTCATTATTAGTAATTATCCTAAAGCTAATGAATTAATGATTGATGACGTGGTAGTTGATCGCTTCAAGGGTTTGCAGGATTTTATTAGAGGAATACGTAACATTCGATCGGAAAAAGGAGTTAAGGCGAGTCGTTGGATTGAAGCTTATATAGTTGCAGACCAATTGATTGTTGATGTCAATAACTTTAGTAATATCATTGAGCAACTTGCTAGAGTTGAGACATTGCATATTGTTGATGCTAATGGCCTTGTTCCTACTAATGGTGTTGTTACCTCGGTCTTAGACATAGGGCAAGTTTTAGTTCCAGTTGCAGGTTTGTTTGATATTGAAGAAGAACGTGAACGTTTACTACAACAAATTATCTCAGTTCGAAAAGATATCGCAAAAGTTGAATCTAAATTATCCAACCAGCAATTTATAAATAAAGCCCCAGAACAAGTTGTTCAACGTGAAAGAGACAGACTATCAACTGAACAGTCACGCTTAAAAAATTTGGAACGAAGTTTAGAGGAGTTAGTCGAAACTTAAAAAAAATTTAGTAATTTTTGTTCGTTTTATTACTTGCTGAGGTATGATTGATTGACACTGTCTTAGCTCGCTGATAGCGTCACCTGAGTACTGTGGTTTGCTCTTTGCAGTATAATATTTCTATGGAGGGGGGGAGCTGAATGCTCCCAGTTGAAGAGCTTTTTTCAAACTATGTTGCCGTCTTGATTGCCGGCATAGTCGCTTTCTTTATGGTTATTACCGCATTGATAGCGTCTCGGCTTCTTGCTCCCTTTTCTGAGGAGCGTGAAAAGACCACTACTTATGAGTGTGGCATGTTGCCATTACGTCGTGCATCGACCAATGTAGGGAATCGATTTTATCTATACGCGATTTTATTTATTATTTTTGATGTTGAAGCGGTCTTTATCTTTCCTTGGGCTGTTTCATTTATTGGTATTGGTCCGATGGCCTACTGGACAATGTTTACATTTGTAGTAATTCTTGGTTTGGGATTGGCGTATGCATGGAAGAAGGGAGCGTTACAATGGCGTTAACACCAACAGACAGTACTTCAATATCTGCAACTACTGAAACAGACGTGGCTAATCCGAGTGTACCAGCCCCTATAATTTCCCCAGATTCACCTGGGATTACTCCAACAGAGCATCCCTTAGAAGCTCCAAGGCTAACTCCTATAACTCCTCAACCGGGTAAGGCATTGTATAGACAATTACTTCCCGGCATTATGCAAGTGCCAGCAGATTTACTCTTGGCTGCATCAAGAAAATCTTCACTATGGCCTATGACGTTTGGTTTAGCGTGTTGTGCTATAGAAATGATTGCTACATATATGGCACATTATGATTTAGATCGTTTTGGAATTGTTCCATGGCCGTCACCTCGCCAAAGTGATGTGATGATTGTTGCAGGTACTGTAACAAAAAAGATGGCTCCTGCAGTCAAGTTGTTATATGAACAAATGCCTAATCCTAAGTGGGTTATTTCTATGGGCGCATGTGCTACCAATGGTGGACCATATACTCGATATGACAGAGTTTTACAGGGTGTGGATAAAGTTATACCTGTTGACGTCTATGTTCCTGGTTGCCCACCTCGCCCTGAGGCATTAATCGATTCTTTCTTAGCTCTTCAAGATCAGATTATGGAAGAAAGATCTGTGGAGGGTCGTTCTTAATGACATCTGACGAAAATGTTAACAGTACAAATGAAGAAGAGACTAGTGAAGTCGAAGTAGTCGACTCTCTTGAAGATACGATTTGGCCCTTAATCAATCGTGTTTTGAGTTCAGTTGATGTAACTCCCGAGAGGGGGTCGATCGATCTTATTACTCGCATTCCTCGTACCGATATAATTCGTGCTTTACAGATTTTAAAGAATAATGAGGAAGTGCAATTTAATTACCTAAGATGTTTAACGGCAGTCGATAATGAATCTGAAGGCGTTGACGTAGTATATCATTTGTACTCTATTCCGAAGAATATAAATTTAACCGTCAAAACAAATCTTCCAGTTGAAGACAAGGCTATAGGGACGGCTACTGAAGTTTGGGAAGCTGCAAATTGGTTAGAACGTGAAACAGCAGAAATGTTCGGTATTAAGTTCAATAATCATCCTGATCCTCGTACGCTTCTTATGCCTGAAGACATGACAGATACTTTTCCTTTATTGAAATCTCATCCATTTGCTGAAATTGAAATTTTGCAGGGAGAGTTATTGGGTTATGATCGTGAAACACAGGGAGATGATGAATAATGGTTGTAGAGTCTACTCCAGGTTTTGAAACTCAAGATCTTCTAATTAATGTTGGCCCCCAGCATCCATCTACACATGGTGTGTTTCGTATGGTTCTTGAAGTCGATGGTGAAATTGTAAAAGATCTAGTTCCACATATTGGTTATTTACATCGTGGCGCCGAAAAATTGTGTGAAAATAATGATTTTCGTCAAGGTGTTGGCTATATGGATCGTACTGAATATTTAGCCTCACACAATGCTGAACTGTCTTATGTAATGGCTGTTGAGGCTTTAGCAGAACTAGAAGTTCCAGAGCGTGCACAATGGATCAGAATGATCTTATGTGAATTAAATCGTTTATCTAGTCATTTTATGTTTTTGGGCGCTTTTGGTGTAGACGTAGGAGTTTTTGGGACTCCGTTTATTTATGCTTGGCGTGAACGTGAAGCGATTATCGATCTTTTCGAAGAAATTAGCGGTGATCGAATGATGTATGCCTATTTCCGCGCCGGTGGATTAGCGTGGGAAGTTCCAGGCAATTTTGAAGAACGTGTTCGTGAAGTTTTAGTTTCCACACGGCAGGGTATGAAAGATTTTGATAACTTACTAACTCGGAATGAAATATTTTTAGCACGAACAAAAAATGTGGGTATCATTTCTGCAGAAGACGCAGTTGAACTAGGAATGAGTGGACCTACATTACGTGCTTCAGGTGTGTCTCTCGACATACGTAAAGCTGAACCTTATATGTATTACGACCAGATTGATTTTGATGTACCTGTTGGAACAAATGGTGATGTATTTGATCGTTATCTAGTTCGACTTAAGGAGATGGAACAGTCTGTACATATTATTGAACAATGTCTAGCACGTTTGGATGATGGTCCAATTATGCCTGAACGTATGCCACGTATGCTTAGATTACCGGAAGATCAGGAGATCTATGTTCGTACTGAAGCTCCACGCGGTGAATATGGTATTTATTTAGTTAGCAAAGGTGGTAATAAGCCTTGGCGATTAAAAGTTCGTAGTGCATGTTTATCTAATTTGCAGGCATTAAAGAAGATGTCTGTTGGGCAGTATGTGGCAGATGCAATTATTATCCTTGGTTCGATTGACATAGTTTTATCAGAGGTTGACCGTTGAGTAATGGAATTTATGGTATAGAAATTGCGTGGTTAGACGCTGTAATCCGCCTTCACATTATTGTTGGGTTGATGACTGTAGTGGTTATGGGTCTGATTTATGTTGAGCGAAAAATATTGGCTCGTTTCCAACAAAGACTTGGACCTACTCGTACAGGTCCGGCTGGGTTATTGCAATCTGTTGCGGATGGCCTGAAACTTGTTGGTAAGGAAGACTTAAGACCGCGTAATGCCGATCCCTGGACTTTTGAATTGGCACCGTACATGGTTTTTATTCCAGTATTTTTAGGATTTGTTATTGTACCTTTTGCGTTTGGAATGCAAGTACGTATTTTGGAGCTTGGATTAATTTATTTTGTCGCTACAAGTTCACTCGGTATTATCGGCTGGGTCATGGCTGGATGGGGCTCTGATAATCGTTATGCGATGATTGGTGGTATGCGAGCAGCGGCTCAAGGAATTTCCTATGAACTACCATTAGTCTTGTCGTTGATTTCCGTTGCTATGGTTTCTGAGTCATACAATTTGAATGATATTGTTCTTTCCCAATCAACGTATCCAAATTTATTGTGGCAACCTCTCGTTTTAGTAATTTTTATTATCGCTGGACTTGCTGAATTAAATCGTACTCCTTTTGATATTCCAGTGGGAGAATCAGAAGTAGTTGGTGGTCCATTTGTAGAATATTCCGGTATCAGATGGTCCTTTTTCTTCCTAGCAGAATATGCAGCTCTATTCATAATGGGCTTGATATTTGCTGCAGTATTTATGGGCGGATGGGCATGGCCTTTAGGAGAAGAGTTAGGTCGCGGATGGCAAATTTTACTGGT
>CETM01054246.1_pt1 | contig 27574 bp, 26 predicted proteins | sample 361451 | NCBI WGS metagenome assembly CETM01 (sample SAMEA2622690, study PRJEB7988) | marine metagenome | isolation source: saline water (ENVO:00002010), including
TTTTTTTTTTATTTTTTTTTAAAAAAATATCAAAATTATTAAATATATTTATTTTATTAAATTTTTTTTTTAATTTTAAATAATTATTTTTATTATTAATAATTATATTTTTTGGTTTTAACTCTCTAATTTGCTTTGTTAATTCATTTAAATTATCATTTGTGGTGAGCAGTAAAATTTCAAAGTTTTTTTTATCATTTTTAATAATATCAACTGTAGTTTTGCCTATCGAGCCGGTTGATCCAAGAATTGCTACTTTTTTTTTCATTAAATTAAAAATTTAAATAATATATATGAAACTGGAATAGCAAAAATTATTCCATCAGCTCTATCTAACAAGCCACCATGACCTGGTATAATTTTTCCTGTATCTTTAACTTTAGCTACTCTTTTAAAATAAGATATTATTAAATCTCCAATTTGGCTTATCGCAGAAATGAATAAAATTAATAAAATGTATAACAATTCATTTTTTAAAAAAATTGTTACTTCAAATAACGTGAATGATGATTGGAATTGTGTATAAACAGATCCTGCGATTACAGATAAAACAAAACTGCCAATCATTCCTGAGTAAGTTTTATTAGGACTGACTTTTATAAGTTTAGGTCCTTTAAATATTTTACCAAAAACATATCCACCGATATCTGTAAAAATACAAATTATAATTATAAAAATAAAAATGTTTACTCCGAAATTTTCTCTCAATAAATATCCACAACATGTTATAATTAAAAGATAGATGATTCCTAACAATTTCAATGAATTTTTTTTATTCATTTTGAACCATTCATAAGAGGTTACCAAAAAGAAAACTAATAAGAAAAAAGTAAAAAATACTGAACCTTTTATGATAAAAAATAATGCAGTTGGAATAATTATAAGAGAACTTAATATTCGTTTTTCAAATTCTTTTTTCATTAAATATTGCCAAAATTTCTTTTAATTTTTTTAAAACTTTTAATTATTCTATTATAGTCTTTTACCGTAAAATCTGGCCATAATTTTTTTTCAAAATATAGCTCTGAGTAAGCTAATTGCCAAAGCATAAAGTTACTTAGTCTTTTTGTATTACCTGTTCTTATAAGAATATCAGGGTCTGGAATATTATCAGTATAAAGATTTTTACTTATATTTTCTAAAGTAATTTTAATATTTTTTTTTTTAAGAATCAAAAAAGTATTTAATAGCTCGTCTTTCGAACCGTAGTTAAGAGCTAAATTAATTTGAAGTCTGTTATTATTTTTTGTAATTTTTTCTGAATTTTGTAAAATTTTTTTTAATTTGGTTTTTATTTTTTTTTTATTCCCAATTATCTTTAGTTTAATTTGATTTTTATTTAAATCCTCAATTTTTTTAAGGAGAAATTCCTCTAATAAATTAAATAAATAAGATATTTCTTTTTGGGGCCGTTTCCAATTTTCTGTGGAAAAAGCAAATAGTGTAAGAAATTTGATTTTGTTTTTAATTGTTTCTTTAAGAATTTTTTCTACTGTATTTAAACCTGCTTTATGACCTAAATTTCTAGAATTTTTGTGCTTTAATCCCCAACGACCATTGCCATCCATTATAATGGCTACATGTTGGATTTGGCTCATATAGTCATAATTTCTTTCTCTTTAGCACCCACTTTATCATCTATCTTATTTATATGATTGTCAGTAAAAGTTTGAACTAGTTTTTGAAATTTTTTTTCTTCATCCTCACTTATTTCTTTGTTCTTTAGTAAATTTTTAAGATTATCGTTGGCTTCTCTTCTAATGTTTCTTATAGATATTTTACATTTTTCACCAATTGTCTTTATCATTTTTTTCATTTCACTTCTTCTTTCCTCGCTTAAGTCAGGAATTGGTAATCTTATAAGCTGTCCATCGATTTGAGGGTTCAATCCGAGATCTGATTTTCTAATTGCCGAGTCTATTAAAGGAACATTATTTTGATCCCAAACTTGTATATTGATCATTCTTGCCTCAGGTGTAGTTATACTTCCTATTTGATTTATTGGCATTTTTTGTCCATAAACATCAACTTTGATTAAATCCAGCATATTTGAATTTGCTCTGCCTGTTCTTAAAGAACTTAATTCCTTGGTAAATACATCAAAAGTTTTATCCATTTTTTGATTGTAGTTTTTTTCGTCAAACATTTAATCACCTATTTTTAAACGATAGAAATCTCTAATTTTTAAATCATTGATACTTAATTCTTTTAGAATATCATTTACTTTTTTTTTAGGTTCCATTACCCATTGTTGGGATAATAAAGAATTTTCCTCTTTAAATTTATTCAATTTTCCTAAACTTATTTTTTCTATAATATTATCAGGCTTTCCTGAGTTTTTTAACTCCTCATTAATTAAAGATTTTTCTTTTTCTAAAATTTTGCTATCTATACTTTCAGCGTCAAGTGCTAATGGATTTGAAGCTGCAATATGCATAGATAATTGTTTACCAAAATTTTTTAATTCACCAGACGTGTCTTTAGTTTCTAATGAAACAATAACAGCTAACTTTGATAAATTGTCTTTTACCACTGTATGCAAATAATTAAAATTTTTGGAACCATTATGGTTAAATGTTTTTGCTCTTCCTAAGGTAATTTTTTCACCAATCTTTGCTATTAACGCGACCAAGTTATCGCTCACGGTTTTACTATTTTTCATTTTTGTTTTGTTTAGCTTCTCTAAATCAGAATTATTCGAATTATTGAGTTCACTTAATTCTTTTACAAAGTTAATAAAATCCTCATTTTTAGCAACAAAATCAGTTTCGCAATTTACCTCAATTACTGATAATTTACTTTCATCACCACTTAGAGCAACAACGCCTTCATTTGCTACTCTTGACATTTTTTTTGATGCCTTTGAAATACCCTTAACTCTTAAAATTTCTACTGCTTTGTCTAAATCTCCATTTGATTGCAGTAATGCCGCATTACAATCCTTAAAACCCGCACCTGTAGATTTACGCAACTGCTTAACTTTCTCTATATCGCTCATATTAGTTTAGATTTTTATTTGGACTTTTATTTTCTAAATCTTTATTTGCTTTTTTTATTTCATTTTTTTTTTGAGTTTTTTCTACTTTTTCCTCATTTTTTTCTTTAGAAACTTTTTTTGCGTTTTCTATTGTTTCTTTAATCAATGAACAATATAAGTCAATTGATCTTCTAGCATCATCATTGCCGGGTATTGGATAATCTATTCCTGCAGGGTCTGAGTTTGTATCTAAAATAGCAATTATTGGAATACCCAATTTAATAGACTCTTTAATTGCTAGAGACTCATAATTTGTATCAATTACAAAAACTAAATCTGGAATTTTTTTCATTTGTGAAATTCCACCTAGTGATCTTTGAAGTTTGTCTCTAAGAACACTCATTTTTAATAATTCTTTTTTGGTAAAACCTCGGTTCTCTGATGCTAAATCTAAATTTATTTTATCTAATTTTTTAATAGAATTTGATATTGTTCCCCAGTTAGTTAGCATTCCACCTAGCCATCTGTAATTAACAAAATATTGACCTGTATCTTTTGCTAGCTCTGCTATTGCCTCTGAGGCTTGTTTTTTTGTTGAAATAAATAAAATCTTACCATTGTTAGCTATAGTCTCGTAGACTTTTTCTAAAGCAACATTTGTTAATTCAAGTGTCTGGGTTAAATCTATTATATGTATTGAATCTCTTTTTCCAAAAATATATTTCTTCATTTTTGGGTTCCACCTTAAAGTTTTATGACCTAAATGGACTCCAGCTTCTAGTAATTGTTGTATTGTTATATTTGGTATCTTCATATTTTTTCCCGGTTGTGCCACCACAGTCATTTCCATTTAAGGACCGGAGGTATAAAACCACAAACTGTGTGCGTATTTATTTAAAAGCTTATTTACAAATTATTTTAAGAATAAACAAGACTTTTTTATTGAATAGTTGTTAAAATATCTTGATTTTTAATAGTATTTAACAATTTTCTATCAACAAATCTTTTATTTTTTAGTTTGAAGACTAATTCCTCTTTTCCATTATTAAACTTAATTTTCACATCAGTATTTCCTTTATTTTTTACTAATTCTGATATTTGTTTCATCTGTTCATGTTTTGTAATTTTAAACTCTATTTCTGATATAGGTTTATTATATATTTCTTTTAACGAAATTATTTTTTTAACATTTATTCTTTTAAACCTATTTTCATCCTCAGTAAGATTCTTAGTTAAAGTCATTAAAACTGAGTTTCCTTCAATTAATATATTTCTGTTCAGTTCTAATAAATCTGAAAAAATAAAAAGTTCAAATACACCTGAAAAATCAGTTAGTTTAATGACGGCATAGGGTGTGCCTTTGCTGGTTTTTCTCTCTTGAAACTTTAAAATTGTAGCAGCAATATTGCATTCTTTAATATCATTGTTAGATCTAAAATTACTATATTCCATAATTTTATAGTCTAAATAAATATCCTTAAATTGATTTAATGGATGATCGGAAATATAAAAACCAACTGCCTCAAATTCTTTTGTTAACCGTTCTTCAAATTTCCAATCCTCTTTAGCCATAATGAAATTTTCTTCAGTAATTCCGTTTGAGTTAAAAAGATCAATTTGATTAGCAATTTTATTATCAAAAATATTTTTTGATTTTTGAATAAGTTTTGGAATTGAGTCAAATATGGATTGTCTATTTTTATCAATCGAGTCAAAAGCACCAGACTTTACTAATCCTTCTAATTGTAACTTGTTTATATCCTTAGGGTTTACTCTGTTTATAAAATCATTAATTGATGAAAATTCTCCATTTTTTTTTCTTTCTTTAACAATGTTTGAAACAGCTTCAAAACCAACATTTTTAATTCCTCCCAAAGCATAATAGAAATTTTTATCGTCTGATCTGAAATCTGCATAACATTTATTAATATCTGGTCTTATTATTTTAATATTTAATCTTTTTAATTCCTCATAAAATTCACTCAATTTATTCTGGCTTGATATATCCATAGTCATAGATGCTGAAAAAAACTCGTTTGGATAGTATGCTTTTAAGTAAGCTGTTTGATAAGAAATTATTCCATAGGCTGCTGCATGACTTTTATTAAAACCATATTCTGCGAAAGGTTCAATTTTTAAAAAAATGCCCGCGGCAACATCTTTTTTTATTCCATTTTTAACAGCGCCATCAATAAACTTTTCTTTTTGTTTTTCTAATTCTACTCTCTTTTTTTTACCCATCGCTTTTCTTAAAATATCTGCCTGACCTGCGGTGAAACCTGATAATTTTTGAGCGATTTGCATTACTTGTTCCTGATAGATAATTACACCGTATGTTGGTTTTAAAATTTCCTCCAAGTAAGGATGCAAATAGTCAGGTTTTTGCTTCCCATGTTTACAATCGTTATATGTAGGAATATTGCTCATTGGTCCGGGTCTATATAAAGCTACTAAAGCAATAATATCCTCTAAATGATTTGGCTGCATTTTAATTAATGCTTCTCTCATTCCTGCGCTTTCAAGTTGAAATATTCCAACTGTGTTGCCATTTGATAGTAAGTCATAAACTTTTTGGTCATCGAACTTAATATTTTCTATCTTGAAATTTTTATCCTTTTTATTAACTAATTTTTGTGTTTTATTAATTACAGTCAAAGTTTTTAATCCGAGAAAATCGAATTTAATTAATCCTGCTTTTTCAGCTGAGTACATGTCAAATTGTGTAGAAGGTAATAATAAATTTGCAGAAGAGTCTTTATATAAAGGCACTTCTTCTGTTAAATTTTTATCAGCTATCACAACCCCAGCTGCATGAGTAGCAACATTTCTATTTAATCCTTCTAATTTTAAAGAGAGATCGGTTAATTTTTTAACTCTTGAATCTTCTTTGATTAATTTTTGTAGTCTAGGTTCATTGTTGATGCATTGAGTTAAATTTTGAGGTCTTGAGGGATCAAAAGGTATCATTTTGGAAATACTATCTACAAAACCATAAGGTAAACCAATAACTCTTCCTACGTCTCTAATAACCATACGAGCTTTTAATTTACCAAAAGTTATAATATGAGCTACTCCATTTTTGTATTTAGAGTTAAGGTATTTAAAAACTAAATCTCTTTTTTCTTCACAAAAATCTATGTCAAAATCTGGCATTGATATCCTATCTGGATTTAAAAATCTTTCAAAAATTAGATTAAATTTAATTGGATCTACATCTGTAATTGAAAGACACCAAGCAACCAAAGATCCAGCTCCTGATCCTCTTCCTGGACCAACAGGTATATCATTTTTTTTTGCCCATTTAATATAATCTGAAACAATTAAGAAATAACTTGCATATTTCATTTCAGTTATAATTTTTAATTCATGATCTAGTCTTTCTTTGTATCCATTAAACTTTTCATTTTTAGAGAGATCTGTTTTTTGAACTTTAAAATTATTTGAAAATTTATCTTGTAACCCTTCTATCGACTCTTTTAATAAAATTTGATCAGCATCTCCTCCTTTGTTAGAACTAATATTAGGTAAAACTGGATCGGACTCCTCAGGTCTAAAACTACATCTGTAAGGTAAATTATAGTTATTTTGCAATGCCTCTGGTAAGTCAGAAAATAATTTAGACATTTCATCATGTGATTTAAAATAATGTTGATTTGAATACTTAAGCCGATTTTTATCATTTATATATGTTTTGTTTCCAATGCATATTAATGCATCATGCGCATCATACATATCTTTATGAATATAAAACACCTCGTTGGTGGCAATTATTGGGATTTCAAGCTCGGTGGAAATTTTGAGATTATATTTTTCAAATTCAATTTCATTTTTGTCACCGTGTCTCTGAATTTCGAGGTAAAATCTATCACCTAAAATGGTAGATAATTTTTTATATAATTTTTTGATATCTTCAAACTTTCCTTTATCAAATAGTTTTCCAAATAAACCCGAGATAGAGCCTGAAAAAACTATTATATCTTTGCTATTTTCTAATAGTTCAGAAATATTTAATTGAGGATCAGATATTGTAGAATTTTGCAAATAAGATTTGGAAGATAATTCTAAAATTCTTTTATAACCAGATCTATTTATAGCTATAAGAGGAAGAAGTCCTGTCGTATTCTCGTAAATAAAATTAATTTGAGTTCCAATTATTGGTTGAGTTCCAGCTTTTGAAATATTTTCTGAAAATTCCAAAGATCCACATAAATTTGAAGTATCAGATAAACCAATAGAATTTATTTTATTTTCTTTGCAAAAGTCTTTTAATGCATCAATTTTTATAGCTCCTTCACATATTGAATATTGTGTATGAATTTTTAAATGATTGAATTTTGGATTACTTGATTCTTGCATTGATGGTCTTAATATTACCATCAACCATTTCTAATTTGCAATCTGCCTTATTAGCAAAATATCTATTATGAGTTGCATAAATAATTATTCTGTTTGAATTTTTGAGTTTATGCAAAACATTAAATACATCTTTTGCTGTAGTCTGGTCCAAACTACCAGTTGGTTCATCTGCAAGTATAATTTGTGGCTTGTTAATTAAAGCCCTTGCAATTGCAACTCTTTGAATTTCGCCACCTGATAACTCTGAGGGGTAATGATTTATTCTATCAATTAGACCCATTTTTTTAATAATGTCATTTGCTGCTTGAACCGCTTTTTTTTTGTTATTTATTAAAGATAATTTTGCAAGATAAATATTTTCTAAAGCTGTAAAGTCTGGAAGTAAATTATTCTGTTGATAGATAATTCCTATTTTTTCGGCTCTTATTCTATCATTTGTAGAAGAGTTTAGAAAATTTACGTTGTTTCCATTAATTGAAATCATTCCTGAAGTCGGTTTGTCGATTAAGGATAAAATATTTAATAATGTTGATTTTCCTGAGCCAGATGGACCAACTATTGAATACATTTTTCCTAAATTAAACTTAAAGCTAATTTTTTTTAGAACATTAATCTTTTTACTTGTTATGAAAGATTTAGATATTTTATTAAGAGCAATTAAATTATTCATATTTTAAAGATTTTACTGGATCAAGTTTTGAGGCTTTTATTGCTGGAAAAATAGACACTATAATTGTTATTACTATTGAACAAATTGAAATAATAAAAATTGAGTAAAAATTAATTTCTGACGGCATTTTGCTCAAGAAATAAATTTCTTCTGGAAACAAACTTATATTAAATATTGTACTTAAAAAAACTCTAACATTTTCTATATAAATAGAAAATAAAACACCTAAAAATATTCCAAATAAGGTTGCGGATGTGCCTATAATAACACCTACTAAAAAAAAAATTTTAGTTATTGATTTATTCAAAACACCAATGGATTTTAAAATTGCAACTTCACGTGTTTTGTTTTTTACCAAAATAGTCAAACCAGATATAATATTGAATGCAGCAACAATAATAATTAGAGACAATATTATAAACATTACATTGCGTTCTACTTTTAAAGCCGAAAATAATGATTTATTCATATCGGACCATGAATAAACAAATTCATCTTCAAAAATAGATTGAACTATTGTCTTATTATTCTCTATATCTGAAGGATTTTTTAAATATATTTCTAATTTTCTAGAATTAGAATTTAAATCAAAAAAATCTTCTAAGGTATTTAGATTTATAAATGCAACACTTTGATCAAATTCTGCAAGGCCACTTTCAAATAATGAGTTTATTATAAAAGTTTGTTGTTTAGGTAGGTTGCCAATTATTGTTTCAATTCCAGTAGAAGACATTATTGAAACTTTATCTCCAATTTTCAAATTTAATGCAAAACTTAACTCTTTACCTATAGAAATATTGTTTTTGATTAAATCACTTTTGTTTCCAATAAAGTTTTCATTTTTAATAATTTGTAATTTTGGAAAATCTTCACTTTCATATCCCCTTAAAATTATTCCTTTTGTAAAATCTTTATTCATCAGTATAGACTCACCGTCATTACTAAAAATTAAATCTTCAGAAATAAATTTTAATTTATCATCATTAATTTTTTTTTTATCTATTTGGTTTGAAAATGGATCAACTACGATATGTGCATTAAAACCTATTATTTTATTTATCAACTCAGTTCTGAAGCCATTCATAACTGACATTACAATAATCAAAACTGCAACACCCAAGCTTATACCAATGAATGAAAAAATAGATATTACATTTAAAAAACCATCTTTTTTTCTGGTTTTTAAATATCTAAAAGTAATTTCTTTTTCTAATACAGAAATCAAATTTTTTCTTTTTGTTTAGTTATTAATTCTGATATTTGATTTTTTGACATAATCTGCGCGTCTTTACCAATTTCTTTAAACTCAAAACTATCTCCTTCGGATTTCTTTCCAACAATAATTTGATAAGGGACACCAATTAAATTAAATTTTTTCATTTTAGATGAAATATTTTCATCAGTATCATCAATAATTGTGTCAATTTTTTTACTTTCAAAAAATTTGAATATTTTTTCTGCCTTTTCTAGATTTGAAGTGTCATTTTTAGTTATCATTGGTATTATTGCAAGTTCATAAGGAGCAACACTCAATGGCCAATTCATTGTTTCATCTTTTTCATTGTATTTAGCCTCAATAATTGCCCCAACTAATCTTGAAACCCCAACCCCATAGGATCCCATTTTAACAAAATCTTTTTTTCCACCTGGAAGATCTACTGATGCATTTAAAGCTTTAGAATATTTATCTCCAAAATAAAAAATATGGCCAACCTCAATTCCCTTAGTTATTAATCTATTTTCTGTAGTGACTTTATTTTCAAATTCTTTTTTATCAAATTTCTCGTCTGTGACTGAATAAAAAGCTTCATATTTATTTCTTAAATCAACTAAAGAATCTTTTTCTAAAGTTGTATTATCATAATTTACTTCGAAAATTCTTTTGTCAGAAAAAATCTTACTTTCACCAGTCTCAGCTAGAATTATAAACTCATGAGAAAGATTTCCACCTATTGGTCCTGTGTCAGCAGCCATCGGTATTGCTGTTAAATCTAATCTTTTAAAGGTTCGCAAATAAGATAAGAAAAATTTATTGTATGAGTATAGTGCCTCGTCGTCATTTATATCAAATGAGTAAGCATCTTTCATATAAAACTCTCTACAACGCATTATTCCAAACCTTGGTCTTAGTTCGTCCCTAAATTTCCATTGAATGTGATACAACAGCTGAGGGAGAGATTTATAAGATTTTATATTAGATCTAAATATATCAGTTATTAACTCCTCGTTTGTTGGACCGTATAACATTTCTCTATTTTGACGATCTTTAATTCTTAACATTTCATCTCCATAATCATCGTAACGGCCACTTTCTTTCCAAATTTCGCTTGATTGAATTGTTGGCATTAGAATTTCTTGTGCACCAATTTTATTCTGTTCTTCGCGAACAATTTTCTCAATTTTTTTCATAACTTTAAATCCGACTGGAAGCCAAGAGTATATACCTGCTGAAGATTGTTTTATCATTCCAACTCTAAGCATTAACTTATGCGACTTTATCTTTGCTTCAGTGGGATTATTTTTTAAAATTGGTATAAAAGCTTTTGATATGTACATTTAAGTTATTATGTTTCTTAAATTAAAATATTCAATTAAATTCTCACTAAGTTTATGTTGGTAAAAGGTTTTTTACCTGTTTTTTCTTTGGAATATTTTCTACATACTATTTTAAGAGCATCTATAAGATTCGTTTCTTGTTTTTTACTATTTAATGAAAAGGTTTTTGTGGTACTCTCAATTTGATCTTCTAGACCATTTACAAACTCATCTGTTTGACTTATTGGTAAACCTCTAAAAGTTAAAATTGGTCTTTGGTGAATATTTCCTTTTGGTGTTACTAATATAGTTAACTCTATATATCCGTTATTACTTAAATTTTTTCTATCTTTTATTGATTGAGAACTTTCGTCAACACTAACATTTCCATCGAGATAAAGTCTACCACTCGGAGCCTTATCATAAATTTCAGGCGTTTTACCTGGCGATAATTTTACTATGTCTCCATTTTCAACTTGTATTGGGAATGGTACCTGCATCTCTTTAGCAAAATTTACATGTTCTATCATGTGCCTATGTTCTCCGTGAACAGGAATTATACATTTTGGTCTAACCCAATTGTACATATCCTTTAAATCTTCTCTATTTGGATGTCCTGAAACGTGAACGAATTCACTATCTTCGGAAATAACTTCAATTTCATCCTTTACTAGCTGATTATGTAATTTGTACAATTTTTTTTCATTTCCTGGAATTATTTTTGATGAAAATATAACAGCATCACCTTTTTCAAGAAAAATATCAGGGTGAGTTGATGCTGAAATTCTTGACATTGCACCCATTGGTTCACCTTGGCTGCCTGTACATAAGTAAACAATTTTTTCTCTTGAAAAACTTTTTGCATCTCTTGGGTCTATAGGTTCAATTATATTTTTTAAATAACCACATTGTCTTGCAGCTTTATAAATTCTATGCATCGACCTACCTACTAGTGATATTTGTCTTCCAGTTTTTTCTGCACAATAAAAAACTGTTTCCATACGAGCTACATTTGATGCAAATGATGTTACTACAATTCTTTTTTTTAGCCTACTCATAATGTTATACAGGCTTTTTCTCACATCTAGTTCTGAACCTGATCTTCCTTGGCTAAAAACATTTGTGGAGTCACATATCATTGCTAAAACTCCTTCTTTGCCAATTTCCTTAAGTCTTTCTGAATTAATTTTGCCACCTATAAGTGGATTTGGATCTACCTTCCAATCACCGGTATGTAATACCGTTCCTGCTGGAGTTTTTATTCTTAAACCATTAGGTTCTAAAATTGAGTGAGTTAGGGTAATATATTCTATTTCAAATGGATCTAAATTAACTGTCCCATTCAAATCAACAATGTTCAATTTATCTGTTATGTCAATATTTTTTTCTTTAAACTTTTCTTTTATTAGTAAAGATGTAAATGGTGTTGCAAAAATTTTACATTTAAGTTTAGGCCATAAATGTGCAATTGCTCCAATATGATCCTCGTGAGCATGAGTAAGTACAATTCCTAAAAGACTATCCTTTCTATCAACAATAAAACCAGGATCGGCATAAATTAAATCAATGCCGGGCAGACTATCATCTGCAAATGTAACACCTATATCTACTATTATCCATTTATGCTCTGAAGGTTTTCCATATGCAAAAAGGTTCATATTCATACCAATTTCACCTGAGCCTCCTAATGGACAAAATAAAAATTCTTCTTTCATTTATTCTTGATTAGTTTGGTAGCTTTAATTAACCCATTTATGGTTATATCTTTATTTACTATAACCTTTGTATTTAATACATTTTTAAACAAATGAGCGTAACCTCCAGTAAGAACTATTTTAAATGTTTTTTTTGTCTCTTTTTTAATTAAACCTATAATATTGTCAATTAGCCCTATGTACCCCCAAAAAAATCCTGATCTAACGGCAAAAATCGTATTTTTTCCAATTACTTTATTTGTTTTTTTTAAATTAAGATTTGGAATTAAAGTAGCTTTATCGATTAAAGTTTTCAAAGACAAATTAACACCTGGAGCTATTACACCACCATGATAAACATTTTTAACAAGTACATCAAAAGTGGTTGCAGTTCCAAAATCTAAAATAATATAATTTTGTCTACTGTTCGAAAGACTTATGGCATTAGCTAATCTATCAGAGCCAATTTGTTTTTTATTGACCCTTATAGTAACTAGAGATTTTAATGGAAGTTTTTTAAGCTCATAACAATTTATTTTATACACATTTTTAAAAAAAATTTTTATAAATTTAAATGATTTTGGAACTACACTAGAAAATAGACATTTTTCAAATTTATCTTTATTTAAATTACTTAAGTTTATAGATTTTTTCAAAGTTCTAAAATTAATATTTTTTGTTTTTATATTTATTTTTTTTAAAATTTTTTTTTTTGAATTTACAAAACAAATTTTAGTTTCAGTATTTCCTATATCACCTACAATAATCATACAATTTTACTTCGGGAATGTGAATTAAACCTTATAATAAACGTTTCATAAATTTTTCTTAATCTCTCAATTATTTGTTTTTTACTTATTTTCTTTTTTAAAACATTTTCTAAATTAGTTGAGGGATAATCTATTATATCTGGATTTTTGACTAAATTAATTCCAATACCTATCAATAAAAATTTCTTCTCGCCTTTTTGAATTATTTCCTGAAGTATTCCTGATATTTTACTTTTATTTATAAATAAATCATTGGGATGTTTTATTTTAATTTTTTTTTTATAATAAATTGATAAGAGCTTTTTAATTAATTTACAATTCATATAAGTCACTTTTTTTATAGAAATATTTTTTTTACTTATGTTAAAAAATATTGTAACAAATAAATTTCCTTTATAAGAAATCCATTTTCTTCCATACCTTCCTCTTCCTTTTTTTTGATAATCTGCAATTACCATTCCAGAGTCATTGTTAGATGTCTTAATTATTTTGACAGCTAAATCATTTGTACTATTTACTCTTTTATAATTAAATTTCTTCAATTTCATTAAATTATATTAATTTGTGATACTAAATTTAATAATTTGCTTGGATATATAAAGTAAAACATGATCAATATTGTTGATAGAGCTAAAGTAAATTTTAAACCTAAATTATAATCTTGATCATATTTTTCTTTTTCTAAATCAAAATACATAATTTTTATTATCCTTAAATAATAAAAGGCAGCAATAACTGTTGTTAAAAGTCCTATTATAGCGAGGTAGTACATTGATTGATCTAAAATTGCTTTAAATATATAAAACTTTGCAAAAAAACCAGCTAATGGTGGAATCCCTGCTAAAGAAAATAATACTATCATCAGTGATAGTGAAATTAATGGATGATTTTTTGATAATCCCGACAAATCGTCAATATTTTCAAAGTATGTATTGTTTCTTTTTAACATAAATAAACAACTAAAAAATCCTAGATTCATTACAATATATATTGAAATGTATAAAATTGAGCTTTGAATTCCTTGATTTGTTCCAACACACAAACCGGCCAAAGCATATCCCATGTGTCCAATTGAACTATAAGCTATAAGTCTCTTGAGATTTTTTTGCCCTATTGCTGCAACAGCACCAAAAATCATAGATGCTAAAGATAAAAAAATTATTATTAATTGCCATTGTTCAATTACGTTAACAAAAGGGACATATAAAAATCTGATAATGACTGTTAATGCGGCTATTTTTGGGGCAACAGCAAAAAACAATGTAACGGATGTGGGAGAACCCTCATATACATCAGGTGCCCACATATGAAAAGGAACAGCTGAAATTTTAAAAGCCAATCCTACTAGAATAAAAACTATTCCAAAGGTCAATCCATATTGGTCATTATTCATTAAATTAGATATTTGGTTAAAATTGGTTGTTCCTGAAAATCCATAAATTAAGGAACATCCATAAAGCAGTAGACCAGATGACAGAGCGCTAAGGACAAAATATTTCAGACCTGCTTCTGATGATTTAATTTGATCTCTGTTAAATGCAGCCAAAACATATAAAGACAAAGATTGTAGCTCAAGTCCAATATAAAAAACTATTAAATCGTTTGAGCTTATCATGACCATCATTCCAAGAATTGAGCATAAAATTAAAATTGGATATTCGATATTGAATAACTTATAAATTTTTAAAAACTTAGATGATGTTATAAGAACAAAAATACCTGATAAAATTGTTAAGATTTTCATGTATGAAGACATATAGTCAATTTTGTAACCTCCATCAAAAAGACTTAAATTTGTATCAATTGGATTACCAAAAATTAAAACCAATGTACCAATAAGTGTTATTACTGATAAACTAACAATTAAATTAGAGCTTTTTTTTTTAAAAACTCCAAGAATTAATAAAAACATTACTGAAAGAGAAATAAATATTTCTGGATAAATAAAATTAAGCTTATCCATTATTTGCTCCAAAGCTTACTAAGTTATGATTATACGTATCAATTAAATTATTCACAGATATTTCAATAGTATTCAATAATGGTTCAGGATAAAACCCGAAAAATAAAGTTGGTATGGCTATAATCGACAAAATTAAAATTTCGGACTTATTTAAATCATTTATTTTTAATAAATCTTCGTTATTTAATTTTCCAAAAATTACTCTTTTATACAACCACAACATATAAGCAGCTCCTAATATCACCCCAAAACATGCCACAGTCGCTACAAGAAAGTTATCTCTAAAAGCTCCCATAAGAATAAGAAACTCTCCAACAAAACCACTGGTACCAGGCAAACCAAGAGCAGCTAAAGTAAAAATCATCAATAAAATTGAATATTTTGGCATTATTGAAACTAGACCTCCATAAGTTTTAATTAGTCTTGAATGAGTTCTATCATACAAGACACCCACAGATAAAAATAATGCAGCCGAGACTAATCCGTGACTTATCATTTGAATTATACTTCCCTCTAAACCCTGTTGGTTGTTAGTAAAAATACCAAGTGTAACATAACCCATGTGAGCAACTGACGAATAAGCAATTAATTTTTTCATATCATCCTGCATTAACGCAACAAAGGAGGTATAAATTATTGCCACTAGGCTAAGAAAGTAAATAAGTGGCGTAAAAAATTCTGATGCAATTGGAAATAGTCCAATTGAAAATCTTATAAATCCATATCCTGCCATTTTTAATAAAATAGCAGCTAAAAGAACCGACCCTGCTGTTGGTGCCTCGACGTGAGCATCTGGTAGCCATGTATGAACAGGCCACATTGGTGTTTTGACAGCAAAAGAACTAAAAAATGCTAACCACAATAAATTTTGAAAATTTACATTTATTCCAATCTCATAAAGTTTTATTATATCAGTAGTTCCTGATGTTAAGTAAATAACAATAATTGCTACAAGCATTAAAACTGAACCTAAAAGAGTATATAGAAAAAATTTAAAAGCAGAATAAACCTTTCTTTCACCTCCCCAAATTCCAATTATTAAAAACATCGGTATTAGACCACCTTCAAAAAATAAATAAAAAATAACTAAATCGAGTGAACAAAAGACACCAATCATTAAACTTTCCATTAATAAAATTGCTAATAGAAAATCTTTTAATCGAGTTTTAATACTGTTATTTACTGACAAGACACAAAGGGGTGTGATAAAGGTTGTAAGAATTATAAAGAGTATAGAAATACCGTCTATACCAACTTTATAATTTATAAAGCCATCTAACCACTCTTTTTCCTCTATAAACTGGAAATTTGATGAAGACTCATCAAATAGATACCAAAGATAAATTGATATTATAAAATTTGTTACAGTTACAAATAAAGCAACATATTTAATAGTTAGTAAACTTTTTCCCTCTGATCCTTTTATAAAAAAAAGAAATAAAGCTCCTACAGACGGGAGTAAAATTATCGATGATAAGATTGGAAAATCCATTAATTGATAATTAAGAAAGTTAAAATTGCAGAAAAACCTAACAACATAATAAACGCGTACTGATAAATAAATCCACTTTGAAATTTTGTTGCTTTGAGAGATAAAATTTTTATTATTTTTGAAATACTATCAGGGCCAAAACGATCAATAGTATTCAAATCAATTGATTTCCAAAAAAATTTTCCAATTTTTTTTGACGGTCTAATAAAAATTATTTCATATAACTCATCAAAATACCATTTATTAAGAAAAAAATTATAAATAGGCCTATTTGAATCAACTATAATTGTTAATATGTTTTTGTTTTTTACAAACAAAAAGTAGGACAAAGGAATTGATAATGTTACTAAAATTGGTGTAATTAAAATTATTACTAATGGTGGATGTTCTAAACTTAATGGATTTAAAAATTTTATCGATTCTTTCCAAAAATTAAAAGTATTATAATGATCAATAAAAAGATCTTTAAATATAAAACCTGCAAAAACTGAGCCCACCGATAGAATGACTAAAGGTATTAACATTAAAAAGGATGACTCATGAATTTTATCAATTTTAATTTGCTCATTATTATATTGTCCATGGAAAGTTTTAAAAATTAACCTCCATGAATAAATAGCAGTTAAAAAAGCTGTAAAAATTCCTACATATGCTGCTAAAATGCCAGTCGTATTTCCTCTCAAATAAGCGAACTCAATTATTGCATCTTTTGAAAAGAAACCTGATAATAATGGAAAACCAGTTAATGCCAAAGTTCCTACAATCATCATTAACCATGTATATGGAAGTTTTTTCCATACTGATCCCATTTTATTTATATTCTGTTCGTCATTAAAAGCATGAATTACAGAGCCAGAACCTAAAAATAATAAAGCTTTAAAAAATGCATGAGTGAATAAATGAAACATTGCTACATTGTAGGCGCCAACACCTGTTGCAAAAAACATATAACCCAATTGACTACATGTTGAATATGCAATAATTTTTTTTATATCCGTTTGAACCAGTGCAATTGTAGCAGCAAAAAATGCAGTGGACATACCTACAATCGTTATAATATTCAATGCTAATATTGAATATTCAAATATTGGTGAACATCTGACTACTAAAAAAACACCAGCAGTTACCATTGTTGCAGCATGAATTAAGGCAGAAACTGGGGTTGGACCCTCCATTGCATCAGGTAGCCATGTGTGTAAAAATATTTGGGCTGATTTTCCCATTGCACCTATAAATAAAAGCAAACAAATTAGATCTATTGAATTGCAACTGACGCCTAAAAATATTATGTTTTTATCTATTAACTGAGGAATTTGACTGAATACTTCTGTATAATTGACTGTACCAAAAAAATAAAATATCAAGAAAATTCCTAGTGCGAAACCAAAGTCACCAACTCTATTAACTAAAAAGGCCTTTATTGCTGCTGCGTTTGCTGTTTCTTTTTTATACCAAAAACCAATTAAAAAATATGAGCAAAGACCAACGCCCTCCCATCCGAAAAATAATTGCAAAAAATTATCAGCTGTTACTAGGGTTAGCATTGCAAAAGTAAATAAAGATAAATAAGCCATGAATCTTGGTTTATGTGGATCATGAGACATATAGCCAATAGAATAAATATGTACCAATGAAGAAATTAAAGTAACAACTACTAACATTACTGCTGATAAAGCATCTATTTTTATTGACCAATTGATATTTAATGTTCCTGAGTTAATCCAAGATGTAATTATTGTATCTGAAAGATAATCGTTAAAAATTACATTATAAAATATAATTATTGATAGAGCTGCTGATATTGAAACAAATAAACTTGTTATAATTTCGCACGTTCTATCACCTATTAATTTAGAAAAAAATCCAGAGATGATTGCAGCAATTAGTGGAAGAAATAAAATTAAAAATTCCATTTTAACCTTTTAGGCTATGAATTTCCTCAACATCAATATTTGATGTATTTCGATAATAGACAACTATTATTGCTAAACCAATAGCTGCTTCTGCTGCAGCTACTGTTAAGATAAATAAAGTGAAAATTTGTCCTGTAAGATCATTTAAAAATATTGAAAAAGAAACTAAATTTATATTAACCGCAAGTAAAATTAACTCAATACTCATCAAAATAACGATAATATTTTTTCTATTTAAAAAAATACCTGCAACACCTATGGAAAAAATAACTGCTCCTAACGTTAAATAATGACCTAATCCAATATCAACCATCAATATCTACTCCTTTTTTATTTGGTACATTTGCAAGTTGAACACTATCAGATCTCTCTCTTGAAATTTGAGAGAAGTAGCTTTGCCTTTTTAACCCAGCTCTTTTTCTAAATGTTAGTACAATCGCGCCAATCATTGCAACTAATAAAATCATTCCACTTAATTGAAAGAGATGTATATAGTCTGTATATAAAACATTTCCTATAGAATGAGTATTTGACACCTCTATACTTTGTGACTCTATTATTGAAGAAGCTACTTCTGGTTTATATTTCCATCCACCAATAACTATTATTAATTCAAAAAAGATAATTACACTAATTAAAACACCTAGTGGAATATGCTTTGAACTTCCAAACGAACTGAACCATTGTTTTTTTTGCTGAGCTACATTTAACATCATAACAACAAAAAGAAATAGAACAGCTACTGCACCAACATAAACTATTAGCATAATCATTCCTAAAAACTCTGCGCCAATCATTATGAATAAACAGGATATACTTATAAAATCTAAAATTAAAAAAAAAACTGAATGAACTGTATTTTTTGATGCAGTCACCATGATTGCGGAAAAAATAGCTATAAATGAAAATACATAAAAAAATAATGAATGTGCTAACATATAAATTATCTATAGGCTTTATCTGCTCTAATATTTGCGGACAATATACTTTCCCAACGATCCCCATTATCGAGGAGTTTTTCTTTGTTGTAATAAAGTTCCTCTCTAGTTTCGGTGCTAAATTCAAAATTAGGCCCTTGAACAATAGCGTCTACGGGACAAGATTCTTCACAAAGACCACAGTATATACACTTCATCATATCTATATCATATCTTGTAGTTTTACGACTTCCATCACTTCTCTCGGTTGACTCAATTGTTATTGCTTGGGCTGGACAAACAGCTTCACATAATTTACAAGCTATACATCTTTCTTCTCCATTAGGGTATCTTCTTAAAGCGTGTTCGCCTCTAAACCTTGGGCTTATTTTTCCTTTTTCAAAAGGATAATTAATTGTTTTTTTTTCTTTAAAAATTTCTTTGATAGCTATTAATAAACCGCTTAAAAAGTCTAACATTAGAATTGTTTTAAAAAATCTTGTAATTTTCATAATTAATTTCCTGGCAATAGATCAAAATAAAATAAATATGATGCAGTTATTACAACCCATACAAGAGACATTGGAAGAAAAATCTTCCATCCCAATTTCATTAATTGATCGTATCTATATCTTGGAACTATTGCCTTTACCAATGCAAATAAAATAAACAAAAACAACATTTTAAATATCAACCAAAGAGAATCTGGAATAAAATTAAAAGGAAATGCATCTATAGGTGGAAGCCAACCTCCTAAAAATAAAATTGAACCAAGTGCACACATTAATAAAATATTAGCGTATTCTCCTAACCAGAACATCGCATACATCATGCCAGAATATTCAGTTTGATATCCTGCAACTAACTCAGCCTCTGCCTCTGGTAAATCAAAAGGAGGTCGATTTGTTTCAGCCAGAGCGGAGATAAAAAAAATAACAAACATTGGAAATAATGGGATAATGAACCATAAGTTCTCTTGAGCTAAAACAATATCTGTTAAATTAAGAGATCCAACGCATAATAAAACATTTATAATGATCACACCTATTGAAACTTCGTAAGAAACCATCTGAGCAGCAGATCTAATCGCACCAAGGAAAGGATATTTTGAATTTGATGCCCATCCACCCATTATTATCCCGTAAACTCCAAGTGAAGAAACAGCAAATATATAAAGTATACCAACATTAATATCAGCAATTACAAAATTTTCATTAAAAGGTATAACTGCCCATGCAATCAAAGCAAGTGTCATAGTTACAACTGGGGCTAATATAAAAATAATTTTATTTGAACTAGCTGGAATTATGATTTCCTTGAACAAATATTTTAATGCATCTGCTAAAGATTGAAGCAAACCAAATGGACCCACAACATTTGGTCCACGTCTTTTTTGAACAAAAGCCCATACTCTTCTATCTAGCCACACTATCATTGCTACAGCTGTTAAAACTGGAACAAGTAGAAATAATATTTTATAAGTTTCTAAGAAAATAATATTTAGATATTCAATCATTCTAACCCTCAGTTCCTGTAGACTTTAATTTAAGTTTTTCATTTCTGCAGTTAAACATTGTTTTAGATGATCTCGCGATTACGTTTGAATAATAGTAGTCAATATTATTTATTTTAATTTGCTCGTTATTAAAGGCTAGGTTGTCTATTACCGAATCCTTCCTTGATGATTTTTTTTTATTTTCTAAACTCAAATAATTTAATAAACTACTATCTAATTCATCTTTATCTTTAAACAATTTTTTTCCAATAATTGTTTCTGCTAAATCGTTTATGATTTTCCAATCTTCTTTTGCTTCTCCTGGCGGATAAGAAGCTTTAAATGCTTTTTGTAATTTTCCCTCTAAATTTGTAAAAAAACCATTTTGTTCTGTGTAAGCAGCACCAGGTAAAATTATATCTGCAATTTCTGCGCCCTTATCACCATGACTACCTTGATAAATTATAAATTCATTTTTTTTCTTAAAATTTAAGCTATCTTGTCCTAACAAAAAGACAATTTCAAATTTGTTATTTTCTAGTTTTGTTAAAGTATTGTTTGATCCATCTACTGTTTGAAAAATACCTAGATCAATACTTCCAACTGTTGAAGCATTCTCTGAAATTATATTAAAAGCATTCCACTCACTATTAATTTTACCGTTTTTTTTTAAAAATGACTTGATAGTCTCAAAAATATATTTTCCTGAATTACACGATAAAATCGACTGACCTAATATAATTATTGGTTTTTTTGAGTTTATAATATCTTTAGATATAGAATTTTTTCCTTCCAGTATATTTTTAATATCCTCAGTTTTTCCATTTAAACAATCATATGGGTAAGTTAAATCTCCGACATTGTTCAAAGAAACTATTTTTAATTTATTTTTTAAATATGCCTTTCTTATTCTGGCATTGAGCATTGTAGCCTCAAACCTTGGGTTAGATCCTATCAGAAAAATGTAATCACTCTCTTCGATTCCATTTATGCCAGAATTAAATAAGTAATTTTCTCTTTTTTCAGAGTTTAAATATGAATGACTGTTCCTAAAATCTATATTATTTGAATTTAAACACTTATTAAAAAACTCTTTAAATATATACAGTGTTTCCATATTGACCAAATCACCAGCAAAACCACAAATTTTATCTTTATCTGTATCTTTTATTCTTTCTTTTATAAGATTTATCACCTCTCTCCATGAAGCTTTATCAAATTTATTATTATATTTCACGAAAGGCGTATCTAATCTTTGATTTAATAATCCATCACAAGCATATCTTGTTTTATCTGATATCCATTCTTCATTAATATCTTCATTTATTCTTGGTAAAATTCTTTTTACCTCCCAACCATAAGTGTCAATCCTTATATTGGAACCAACAGCATCCATAACATCAATTGACTCAGTTTTTTTTAACTCCCAAGGTCTAGCTTCAAAAACATATGGTTTTGAAGTTAATGCTCCAACTGGACATAAATCTACTACATTAGCTGATAATTCAGATTCCATAGATTTTTCTAAATAAGTTGTGATTTGCATATTTTCACCTCTACCAATTGCTCCAAGTTCTGAAACTCCCGCTATCTCTGTTGCAAATCTTATACATCGAGTACAATGTATACATCTGGTCATCTGGGTTTTTATTAGAGGTCCCATATATTTTTCTGGTACAAATCTTTTATTTTCCTTGTATCTAGATTTATCTATGCCATAGAACATTGATTGATCTTGTAAATCACACTCGCCTCCTTGATCACAAACAGGACAATCAAGTGGATGATTTGCTAATAAAAATTCCATAACGCCTTTTCTTGCTTTTTCAACAAACTTTGTATTAGTTTTTATATTCATGCCTTCTGCCGCTGGCATAGCACAGGAAGCAACAGGTTTTGGAGATTTTTCAATTTCTACTAAACACATTCTACAATTTCCAGCTATAGATAGTTTTTCATGATAGCAAAACCTCGGAATCTCTACTCCTGCTTTCTCGCAAGCTTGCAAGACTGTTAAACCTTCTTCAACTTCTACATCTTGATTATTTACTTTTAATTTAAGCATTTTTTTTATCTAATAAGTGCTGATCAACCAAATAGGGTATATTTTTATTTCTATTAACAAGTGGATTAAAGTTGTTTCTTTTTTCAATTTCTTTTTTAAAATGTCTTAAAAGACCTTGAACTGGCCAAGCAGAACCCTCTCCAAAAGCGCATATTGTATGTCCTTCAATTTGTTTGGTAACATCCATTAACATATCTACTTCATCTTTTGAAGCTTCACCTTTTGCCATTCTTTCCAGCATTCTCCACATCCATCCAGAGCCTTCTCTACATGGAGTACATTGACCACAACTTTCATGTTTATAAAATCTAGCTATTCTAGCCATGCATTTTATAATATCTTGATCATTGTTTATAACAACAATACCAGCTGTTCCCATTCCACTTTTTTCAGCAACTAAAGAGTCAAAATCCATTTTTATTGTATCGCAAATTTTTTTTGGCAGAAGTGGCATCGATGAACCTCCAGGAATTACTGCTTTCAAATTTTCCCATCCACCTATGACACCACCTGCATGGGTTTCGATTAAATCTTTTAATGGAATGCTCATTTCCTCCTCAACGTTACATGGATTATTTACGTTTCCTGATATACAAAAAATTTTAGTTCCTGTATTTTTAGGTTTACCTAAAGACGAAAACCATTTAGCTCCTTTTCTTAATATTGTTGGAACTACTGAAATCGTCTCAACATTATTCACTATTGTTGGACACCCATATAATCCAATTAAGGCAGGAAAAGGTGGTTTTAATCTTGGCTGCCCCTTTTTACCTTCTAAACTCTCTAGTAAGGCAGTTTCTTCTCCACATATATAAGCACCGGCGCCATAATGAATATAAATGTCTAAATCCCAATCAGTCCCAGAGGCATTTTTTCCAATTAAGTTGTTTTTATAAGCTTCATCTATTGCGTTTTGTAATAGTTGACCCTCGTTAAAATATTCACCTCTTATATAAATATAACATTTGTTTGAGTTCACAGCATAAGATGCAATCAAACAACCCTCTATAAGTTTATGAGGTTCAAATCTTAATATATCTCTATCTTTGCATGTGCCTGGCTCTGACTCATCGGCATTAATTACTAGATAATGGGGTCTTGATCCTTTTTCCTTTGGTGCGAAAGACCATTTTAAACCAGTTGGAAAACCAGCTCCACCTCTTCCTCTTAGTTCCGATGCTTTAATTTCATTTATAATCCAATCTCTTCCTTTTTCTAAAATTTCTTTTGTGTTACTCCAATCACCTCTTTTTTGAGATGATACTAAATCACTACCAAAATCGTTATATAAATTTTTAAATATTCTATCTTCGTCTTTAAGCATTTTTTATATCCAACAAAGTTTTTCTATTATTTTCTGGTTCGCTATTAATTCTTCCTCTGTAAGAACCAGGTTTAGGTGATTCTCCCTTTAAAATCTGGTCTAAAATTTTTAATGTTTTTTCTTTATCTAAATCCTCGTAATAATCTTTATTAATTTGCATCATTGGTGCGTTAACGCACGCACCCAAACATTCTACCTCTACCCATGAGCATTTTTTATCATCAGATAATTCATTTTCATTTTTTGATATTTTTTCTTTACAAGCTTCTACGATTTTATAAGCACCTCTTATCATACAAGGTGTCGTTGTACATACTTGTATGAAATTTTTTCCAACTGGAGATAGATTATACATGGAATAAAATGTAGCTACTTCATAAACTTTTATATAGGGCATGCTCAAAAATTTAGCTATATATTTCATCGCAGCTAAAGGTATCCAATTTTCGTTTTGTTCTTGAACTAAGTAGAGGAGAGGCATTACTGCACTTTGTTGTTTTCCCTCTGGATAATTTGATAAAATTTTTTTTGCAATTTCACAATTTTTTTCATTAAACTCAAATTGTTCTGGCTGCTCTTTAGAAATTTTTTTTAAACTCATCTATCAATTTCTCCAAAAACAATATCTAATGATCCTAAAACTGCTGGTACATCGGCCAACATATGACCTTTAATTAAATAATCCATAGCTTGCAAATGTGAAAAACCTGGAGCTCTAATTTTACATTTATAAGGTTTATTAGATCCATCTGAGATTAAATAAACTCCAAATTCTCCTTTTGGGGCTTCAACCGCAGTATATATTTCATCCTGGTCAACTCTATAACCTTCCGTAAACAATTTAAAATGGTGAATTAAAGCTTCCATAGATTCCTTAATTTCTTTTTTTGGTGGTGGAGTTATTTTTCCGTCTGGTGATTTTACTGGACCCTTCGGCATTTTAGACAAACATTGGTTTATTATTTTTACACTTTCTCTCATTTCCTCAATTCTACAAATGTATCTATCGTAACAATCTCCATTTTTTCCTACTGGCACTTTAAAATCTAATTGATCGTAGCATTCATAGGGTTGTGATTTCCTTAAATCCCATGGAATTCCCGATCCCCTTAGCATCACTCCAGAAAAAGAGTAGTCAATAGCATCTTCTTTACTAACAATGCCAATATCTACATTTCTTTGTTTAAAAATTCTGTTATCTGTAAGCAAAGTTTCAAGGTCATCTATCACCTTTGGAAAATTACTACAAAATTTTGCAATATCCTTATCTAGATTGCCTGGTAGGTCTTGATGAACGCCGCCTGCTCTAAAATAATTTGCATGTAGTCTTGAACCAGATGCTCTTTCATAAAAAGTCATCAAGGTTTCTCTTTCTTCAAATCCCCACAATGAAGGAGTTAAAGCACCAACATCTAATGCTTGTGTCGTTATATTTAATATATGACTTAAAATTCTACCTATCTCACAAAAAATTACTCTTATAAACTGTGCACGAATTGGCACCTCAATTTTTAAAATTTTTTCTATAGCTAGAGCAAATGCATGCTCTTGGTTCATTGGGGCAACATAATCAAGTCTATCAAAATAAGGAACTGCTTGCATATATGTTTTGTTTTCAATTAATTTTTCAGTGCCTCTATGAAGTAAACCAATATGAGGATCAACTTTTTCTACAACCTCGCCATCCAGTTCCAAGATTAATCTCAAAACGCCGTGTGCTGCAGGATGTTGTGGTCCAAAATTGAGACTTAATGTTTTAGTTTTTTTTGTCATTATCTTTGCTTGCTTGTTCCTGTATATACTTTGTTCCTTCCCATGGACTTTGATAATCAAAATTTCTGTAATCTTGTTCAAGTTTTACCGATTCATATATTACTTTTTTTTCATCCTCGCTATATCTAACTTCTTTGTTACCTGTTAATGGAAAATCTTTTCTAAGTGGAAAGCCCTCAAATTCATAATCTGTGAGAATTCTTCTAAGATCAGGATGATTATTAAATTTAATACCATACATATCAAAAACCTCTCTTTCCATCCAATTTGCTGATGGAAAAATTTTAATTAAAGAAGAAACTTGTTCATTTTCCTTAATTGAAAAACTTAAAATAGCTCTGTGATTAAATTTATGACTCAAAAATAAATATACCATTTTAAATCTTTCTGTTTTTTCTGGATAATCTACTGATGTAATATCTATTAATTGTCTAAATTGAGTATCATTATTCGTTTTAAGAAAAGTTACTACCTCTAGTAAGTCCTCATGATCAATTTTAATATATAATTGATCATGACTAATTTTTGACTCGTTAATTTTAGTTGTCAATTCCGAATTAATTTTTTTTTCTAAATCTATTAAATTATTCATTTAGTTTATCTTTCTAAAGAACCTTTGTTTCTAATTTTTTTTTGAAGTTGTAAAACCCCATATAATAAAGCTTCAGCAGATGGTGGGCAGCCAGGTACATATATATCTACCGGAACAATTCGATCACATCCTCTTACAACAGAATATGAATAATGGTAATAACCACCCCCGTTTGCACAACTTCCCATTGATATCACATATCTTGGTTCTGGCATTTGGTCGTAAACTTTTCTAAGTGCTGGTGCCATTTTATTTGTCAAAGTTCCTGCTACAATCATAACATCCGATTGTCTTGGTGATGCTCTAGGAGCTGCACCAAATCTTTCTAAATCGTACCTAGGCATTGAGGTTTGCATCATTTCAACAGCGCAGCATGCAAGGCCAAAAGTCATCCAGTGTAAGGAACCAGATCTTGACCAATTGATAAGGTTATCTAAAGATGTTGTGATAAAACCGTTGTCGCTAAAATCCTTAGCTAATTTTCTAAATTCTTCTGGAATTTTTTTTATTTTGTCTTCTGTGCTAATCATGAATTTTATCTTTTATTCCCAGTCTAACGCACCCTTCTTCCATTCATAAATAAAACCAATGGTAAGAATGAACAAGAAAATCATCATTGAAGAAAAACCTAGCAATCCAATGGAACCTAATGAAACCGCCCAAGGAAATAAAAACGCTATTTCTAAATCAAATATTATAAATAAAATTGCAACTAAATAAAATCTTACATCAAACTCCATTCTAGAGTCATCAAAAGCTTCAAAACCACATTCGTAAGCAGATAATTTTTCTGGATCAGGTTTTTTAGGCGAAAAAATAAAGTTTAAAACTATAAAACTTAGACTCAAGCCTAGCGCAATTACTAAAAAAAATATAATAGATAAATAATCTTTTAAAAATTCTGAAAGCATAACTATCTATATAGCACCTTTTTCTGGTAAAATAAGTGCGTTAAGGTTGCATTTTAATACTATAAATAAGCAAGATAACGTTTAATGGCGGGAGTGACGGGACTCGAACCCGCGACCTATCGCGTGA
>CETM01200915.1_pt1 | contig 27560 bp, 27 predicted proteins | sample 361451 | NCBI WGS metagenome assembly CETM01 (sample SAMEA2622690, study PRJEB7988) | marine metagenome | isolation source: saline water (ENVO:00002010), including
TGGGGGAACCCTCGTCAGTATTGGAGCCTTAATATCCACACTTGGTTCATTAAATGCAAATACACTGACCGCTGGTAATCTAAGTCTTGCGGCAGCTAGAGATGGGTTACTTCCAAGAAAATTTATTTCGTTAACTGAAACTGGCACTCCTATTTATACATATCTTCTTACAGGATTATTTGTCAGCATTCTGCTGATATTGAATTATACAAAAGGCATTGTGAATGCTTTTGTATTTATGGCGATGCTTTCAACGCTGTCTACATTAATCGCCTATGCATTCTGCGCAATAGCTGAATTTAAATTTGCACAAACTGATCAAAAAAATCAAGCCAGGATGAATGCTCTTTTGCTATCATGTGGAACGTTTTTATACGCATTTTTTGCTATTTGGGGGGCTGGAATTGAAATGATAGTTTATTCACTTATCTTAATTATATTTGGGACACCTATTTACTTATTTAAAAAATAACATGAATGTTTTAAATGAGTATTCTCAAATAAAAGAGGTCGCCCTAAGATCTCCTCTCTCCGGCTTCATTGATGATGAAAAGCTTTCAACTGAATGGGAGGCCCTAAGATTTCATTCAAAGCCTGATTTAAATCAAGCAACAATGGAATACAACTATTTTAGAAACTTGCTCCAAGATGACGGAATTAACATAATCGACTTGCCCTCCTCCAAACTGCTAACCATTGATAGCATCTATACAAGAGACAGTATTTTAATTTCTCAAGAGGGTTTGATACTTTGTAATATGGGTAGAACTTCTAGAACCCCTGAGGCAATGGAAAATTTTAATACGCTTGCATCTCAAGGCTATGAAATAGCTGGTCAAATAGAAGCACCGGGAACACTCGAAGGAGGTGACTTTATTTGGATTGATGATCATCATGCCGCAGTTGGGCTTGGACCTAGAACTAATGCAGAAGGAATTCGTCAATTAAAAGAAATATTAGGATCCTCAGTTGAACTGCATGTTGTTATGCTGCCAAAGCCAAAACATCCAGATGATGTTTTGCACTTAATGTCAATCATTTCGCCGTTAGATAAGGATCTTGCTCTTATATATAGACCATTTATGCCAATTTCTTTTTTAAACTGGCTGAGTAATTTTGGTATAAAGTTTGTTGAGGTATCTGAGAATGAGTACCAATTGATGGGATGTAATGTTTTGGCAACCTCACCAAGATCAATTATTATGCTTGAACAATTACCTGGTGTTCAATCTGATCTCGTGAGAGCCGGATGTAAAATAAGAACTTATAAAGGAATGGAAATTAGTAGAAAAGGTGAAGGTGGGCCCACTTGTTTAACAAGGCCCTTAAAAAGAATTTAATAAATGACAGAAGTATTAAAAAGTCTACCAGGCTGGACATATACAAGCGATGCATTTTTTGAGCTTGAGAAAACAGAATTAATTCTAAAAAATTGGCAGTTGGTTTGTCATATTTCGAATATTCCAAATCCAGGCGATTTTTTTACATTTGAAATTTTTAATGAGCGTATCTTTGTTATTAGAGATGAAAAAAGAGACATCTCAGCATTTCAAAACTTTTGCTCCCATCGAGGTACAAAATTAATAGATGAAATTTCTGGAACCTGTAATGGCAAAATTACATGCCCATACCATGCTTGGGGGTATGATTTTAAAGGGAATCTAATTAAAGTCCCATATGAAGACCAATTCAAAGATTTCAATAAAAAAAATCACGGACTGCAAAAGGTTGATCTTGAAATCTTTCAAGGTTTTATTTTTGTTAAATTGCTAGATTCTGATGTTCCAAGCGTAAACGAGCAATTTAAACCATATATTGGTGAGATTGAACAATACAGGCTAGAAGAGATGCGCCCTTTGGGTCGTATAACAATGAGACCAAGAAATGTTAATTGGAAACAAATTGCTGATAATTATGTTGATGCCTTACATATACCTGTTGCGCATCCTGGCCTGTCAAATCTTGTAGGTAAAAGTTATGGAATTGAAGTCTCACCAAATAATGGATATATACATAAAATGTGGGGAGATGGAATAAATACTCGAAACAATAACCTATCTAATAAACTCTATAATAAATATTTACCTCATATGAAACATCTTCCAGATGATAAACAAAGGTATTGGCTTTATTATAGACTTTGGCCAAATCTTGCATTTGATATCTATCCAGAACAAATGGATTTTATGCAATTTATTCCAATTGATGCAAATACAACAATGATTCGTGAAATTGCATATGCGCTTCCGGATGATCGTCGTGAAACAAAAGCGGCTCAATACCTAAACTGGAGAATAAATAGGCAAGTGAATAATGAAGATACGCATTTAATTAATTTAGTTCAAGAAGGCATGAACACTAATAATTTTAAATCTGGTCCTCTTGCTTCATCTGAGGTTTGTTTGATTGATAGCGCAAATAAAGTAAGAGAGGCTATACCTGTGGCAAAAAAAGAAAATCAACCATCGGAATCTGAAATTAATAAAAAAATTCTAAGCTCCTAACAAACAAGCAGATTAATATGAGATTAAAATGTCTAATAAGGCTAGCTGTGAAGTTAGATGGTATGAGGAGCTGCAAAAAATTTATTAATCAAAGGCTCAAATGATTCCAAGGTGTCAGTATCATACTCTGGATCAAAGGCTGCTTGATCCCATTCATCAGTAAATTCAGTTGCTTTTGCATACCAAGACTCGTTTTCATATTGTTTACGTAAATCTTGAGGTTTACCCATATAGTGATAGTAATGTTCGCCCTGAAAATCCTGATGCGTGCGAATAATATGATATGCATCATCGCTAACATAAGGCTTGATCATTTCAGCTGCAATTTGACCATGATTTGGTACGTTAATAACTTTACCAATATCATGTACCAAGCTTATCAAAACCATCTCATCATCTGCTCCAGCTCTTCTTGCCATCGTTGCGGTCTGCAACGCATGATGGAACTGGTCAGTTCCAAAGCCAAGTGTTAGATCTTTTAACTGTTTTAACATTGAAATAATTCTTTTCGGCATATCAAATATATGAGGCATATGCTCTTCACTGATGTGTTGCCATTCTTCTTCGGTGCTGTGATCCATTCTTGTAAACATAAAATTACTTAAAAATTAGTTAATTAATGAATAAATTAACTTATTAAGAGTAAAATTGAAATATATATTAGAATTCAATTATGAAAAATATTTTACAAAAAATAACTTCTTTTCAATTAATCATATTAGGTTTCATCTTTACCAATACTTTATTTGCAGAATCAGAAGAAGTCATAGACGTTAAAGAAGCCTATAAGCACATCGGAGAAACTAAGATTGTATGCGGAAGGATTGTCTCAACAAAATATCTAAAAAGATCGTCTGGCGGGCCCATTTTTCTAAATTTTGGACGGGATTATCCGAATCAGCAAATGACTGGTGTAATTTGGTACGGAAGATATTCAAATTACTTTTCATATAAACCAGATAAATTCTTAAAAAGAAAAAATGTTTGTGTAAAAGGGAATATTTCAGATTATGAGGGAAGAACTCAAATGGAAATAAGAACTGAAAAACAAATTAAAATCAGAAAATAATTTAACTTACTGTAAATCTCAATACAGTATGAAGTTGTGCAGCTTTGGCTAAATCTTCTAAATCTGGATCACCATTTTTATTAAGTTTTATTTTTGCAAAATATGCATCAACCCTATTCTGTGTTACAAGATCTCTTAAGGTGTTCTCGACCACCTGATCGTCTTTAAACTCTATATCAACTTGAACATCAATCAATTTACCTTTAAGCCAAATCTTAGTATGAGATAGCTCTTTTAAATTTCTCCACCAAATATTGGATCTAAGAGTAACGCATGTATGCACAGATCCATGCTTGTGATAGCTAACAGGAACTAGATACATCTTCCCAGATTTTCTGCCTTCAAATTGAATGATCAGTAATTGATGGCTGATGATGAAATGAAATGGCGATCTTGCCAGCCAAGCAACAAAAGGATTGATTAAAAACCATAAGTTCATATCTCTAAATCTTTTGTCTTATATGGAATCTCATTAATTTTTTTTCCATCAAAGGTAACTTTGTATGCATTTTTATTTTTTTTAAATCGAATTGTTGAGTTCGGTATCTCATCTATAAAATGAAGAGCAGCTCCTCCTTCAATGCCATACATAAAATCAATGGATTGGTTTTCAAGAAATCTCTTTGTTGCTGGGCGTCTTTCAGGTTCTTCATCATAATGTGGAGCGCAATTTCCAGGAATAAAGTTCATGCATTTCATCATCTTAAGATCACTTGCCCAGGAATCAGTCAGCCCAGCCTCAAACCAACAAATAGCTCCTGCACTAACACCACTCATAACAACACCTCGATCATATGCATCTTTTAAGATTAAATCTAGTCCCCAGTCTTTCCAAACAGCCAGCATGCTTTTTGTATTTCCTCCGCCAACAAAAATGACATCTTGTTTTTGAATGTGGGCTTGAAGATCTATGGTTCTTTTAAAAAAACTAATGTGAGAAGGTTCACAATTGAGTTTTGTAAAGACTGAATAAAAATTAACTATATAAGGATCTAAATCACCAGTAGCTGTTGGAATAAAGCATATTTTTGGTTTTTTCTTTGATGTTTGATCCAAAATATATTGCTCAATTAAATTTGATACTTGGGTTCTGCCAAACCCTCCTCCACCAATTGCAATTACTTGACGCATTTTCATCCCTGAGAGATATTATATTTATGAAATTTAGCCACAAATATATCATTATTGGTGCAGGAAGTGCAGGATGTGTTTTAGCAAACAAACTGTCAGAAAATCCTAATAACTCAGTGTTATTAATAGAAGCTGGTCCAATGGATAACTATTCATCAATCAAAATGCCCTTGGCTGCAAGCTCATTATTTAAAAACAAAAAATATGGATGGTGCTATGAAACAGAGCCAGAAGAAAATTTAAATAACAGAACAATTAACTGGCCACGAGGCAAGACTCTTGGAGGTAGCAGCTCCATCAATGGGATGCTTTATATTAGAGGACAAGCTGAAGACTATGAAGAATGGGAAAAAGTAGGAAATAAGGGCTGGGGCTATCGAGATCTAATGAAATACTTCGTAGCGCTTGAAAATAATCAAAATCATGAAGATCAATATCATGGAAATTTTGGTCCATTATGGGTAGAGACCTATCAACCCATTCTTGAAGCCTCTAAGTCTTTTTTAAATGCCTGTAAGGAATATGGACTAAACAAAAATAATGATTTTAATGGCGAGTTTCAAGAGGGATATGGTCAATATCAAGTAAATATCAAAAATGGAAAAAGATTTAGTTCATCTGATGCTTTTTTAAAACCTGTACTCGATAGACCAAACCTCGAAGTATTAACAAATACTTTAGTTGAAAAGATCATCACATCAAACAAAACAGCAATTGGTGTCAAAATAAAAAATAAAAAAGGTATTCAAGTTATTGGGTCTACCTCTGAAATAGTCCTCTGTGGCGGAAGCATTAACTCCCCTCAATTATTAATGCTTTCTGGAATCGGGCCAAAGAAACATCTCATGGATCTCAAAATACCGCTTGTGAATGATTTGCCAGGTGTAGGAAAAAATTTACAAGATCATCTCACCGTTAATATTAGCTATAAAATTAATCAATTAAAAACTTTTAGTGAGCTCATGAAACCACTTGGCATGATCAAAAATTTATTTGAATACTTCATACAAAAAAAAGGATTAATGACCTATCCAGCTTCCGATATAGGTGTATTTTTTAAAACTAACGTAAATACAAAGACACCCAATGCTCAAGTTCACTTTGCACCTGGTGCTGGTAAATACAATAAGAATGGTGCTATGAAACCGTCATCTGGAATTACGGCATCTGTCTGTAATTTAAGACCTCAAAGTCGAGGCCATCTTGAGCTGATCTCTTCAAACCCAGAAGACGCACCAAAAATCCATGCAAATTACCTTGATCAAAAAATAGATATGGAATGGATGATTGAGGGAATTCAAAAGATTCGGGAAATATTTAAAACATCTTCTATGAAAGAATTAGGAGCCAAGGAGATTCAGCCTGGAACTCATTGCATTAATAATGACGAAATAGAGGAATTTATTAGAAATGAGTCATTATCGGTTTATCACCCTATAGGAACATGTAAAATGGGTCATGGAAATGAATGTGTAGTAGACGATGAGTTGAAAGTGAAAGGTATCAAAAGATTAAGGGTAGCTGATGCATCAATATTTCCAAGCATTATCTCAGGCAATACCAACGCAACGTGCAACGTAATTGGTGCTAAGTGCGCTGATTTAATTTTAAAAAATACTAAAGCTTAGTCTTGATAAACCACCCTACCACCGACAACTGTGAGTATATTTTTTGATTCTAGAATCTTAAGCTCAGGAATTTGCATTAAGTCTTTATCAAAAACAGAAAAATCAGCAAGCTTACCTACCTCAATTGTTCCTTTGATATCTTCTTCAAATGAAGCAATTGCAGGCCAAATTGTAAACATTTTTAACGCCTCAAGCCTTGAGACTCTCTGATCCAAATTCCAACCTTCTCCGTGATACCCATCTACATCCTTTCTAGCAACAGCTGCATAAAATTCTATTCTTGGATCACCAATTTCAACAGGAGCATCGGTTCCACCTGCAATAATTAACCCTTGATCAATAAGATTTCTCCATGCATACGCATCATTAATCCTTTCTAGTCCTAACCTGTCTACCGCAAAGTGCAGATCTCCAATAGCATGAGATGGTTGCATTGATGGAATAACATCCAATTCGACGAAACGACGCTGATCAACAGGTTTAATATTTTGCGAATGCTCTATTCTCCATCGAGGAGATTCTAGTAACTCTTTGTTTTTTTTGGCTTGAGCAAAAGCTTCTTCATACCAATCCAAAACTACTCTATTGCCATGATCGCCTATTGCATGCGTTCCTATCTGAATGCCTTTTTTGAGTGCTTTGGATAACCTAGGCTTTGTTTCCTCCTTAAGAAAAATAAAGACTCCTTTGCCATCGTAATCACTATATTTTTCTAACAAGGCAGCCCCACGTGAACCAAGAGCTCCATCAGCATACATTTTGATTGCACGAACAGTTAATAAATTTTCAGGATCAATAATTGGTCCCATCTCAAGCAAACGATCTGCTGGCTCACCATCGCTCACCATAAAATAAACCCTTTGAAGTAAATTGTTCTCAGATTTAATTTCATTCAAAATTGCAATATCTTCAAACGTTCCACCGGGTATATGAATCTGGGTCCACCCAAGACTTACGTTCCTATTAATACCCTCTATAAAAGCTTGTTTATCGTCATCCCTTGATAATTTAGGAATAAGATCAGCTATTAGGTTCATGGCCATGTCAACTAATAAACCAGTTGGGTTTCCTGTTTGATCCTTCTCTATAAAACCGCCCTGCGGATCTTGAGTGTCTTTATCAATGCCTGCCAATTTTAAAACGAGACTATTCACAACCATGGCATGGCCATCTGCTCTTTCGAGAACCACTGGATTATTAGGAGAAAATGAATCAAGATCCCATCTAGTTGGAAATCTTTTTTCAGGCCAAATTTTATCAATCCAACCTCTGCCTATGATCCATTCACCAGCATCCTTGGTAGATAAATAGTCCCTCACTACTTGAAGGGTTTCATTAAGTGAGGGTATTTCCTGTAAATTCAGAGTAAGTTCTCTATAACCAATTCCCTTAAGATGTCCGTGAGCATCTGTAAATCCAGGAAAAATATATTTACCCTTTAAATTTATAACTTTTGCATTAGAGCATGCAATTTCACCATCTGAAAGAGCTTTGCCAACATATTTAATTGTTTCTCCTTTTGAGGCTATCGAGCCAACAAAAGATTGATCTGTTTGCCCAGTATAAATATTGCCACGATGCAGAATTAAATCTGCTTCAATGCATTTAGTAGATGCTATGATTGCTGATGCATATATGCAAGCAATAATAAGCAATGATCTCATTTTTAAATTTTCTAAGCCTCTTGAGCGGTTGGCCTGATAACGATCTCATTGACTGAAACACCTGGATCAAGTTGCAACGCATAGATAATCGACTCAGCAACTCTTTCTGCTGGCTGAGCAATTTCACCAATGCCTCTGCTCATTAATGCCTCAAGCATTGACTCATCTTTGATAGAAAATGCCAATTCCGTCTTAAAAGCGCCTGGGTAAATACAAGTAACTTGAATCTTGCCAGAAGATTCTAATCTTAGACCCTCAGAGATAGCTCTGACGGCATATTTGGTTCCAGAATAAACTGCACTTCCAGGCATGACTCTTTTACCAGCAACTGAGGAAATATTGATTATTTGGCCTGACTCTCTTTCAAGCATATGAGAGTAAACTGAATCAATTCCATACAATACACCTTTAATATTCACATCTATCATATGATCCCATTCATCTGTTCTACCTTTTTCAAGCAATGATAAGGGCATGACACCTGCATTATTGACCAATGAATCAATTCTTCCAAAAGTATCAATGCCATGCTTTGCCAATGCATGCATTTCATCTTTGGAAGTTACGTCTGTTGCTTTATAAATTGCGGATTCAGACCCAAGCTCATCACATAGTTCTTTTAATTTATCTTCTCTGCGGGCTCCCAATACAACTTTTGCTCCTAAGGCAACACACATTTTTGCCGCCTCTTTACCAAAACCAGAGCTAGCGCCTGTAATCATTACAATTCTATCTTTTAGATCATTCATTTATTCTCTCCCTAAAATTTCATGAGTTTTATAGTAACTTATAATCCTTTGTTTCCATTTATTTGTATAGCTTTCAAATTCTTTATTTTTAATTAAAAACTCTTTAAATAAAAGATCTCTATCTACCATTAGTATGGCAATAGATTCTATCTCAGTTTGATACATAACATTATGGGCGTTGGCATAAGCTGCGCCTTGAAGGAAATAATCTTCAATCCAATCTTTTTTCTTGATTTTTTTTGCAGTTTTAAAATCTATGATTGTGGGCTTTCCCTTAAAAATACCTATGCAATCTGCTGTTCCCGCATACAAACCATCAACAACTAAGCCAGATTCAAGACCCCAAACTTCCTCAATATCCCCCAAACAATCATTAACAAATCTCTTAGCGATTTGATGAGCCATTAAACCCAATCTATCCTCGGTAAACTGCTCCCAATCAACACCATTAAGGTAATTTTCAATAGCTAAATGAACCGCTGTTCCTATTGCAGTAGCTTCATCAACAACTAATTTTGCAGTTTTTGGGCCCACTCTTCTCTTCCACGCATCAATTCCAGAATGATCTCCAGTTGCAGATAATATTGTTGTCACTGAGGGCACTAGATTTTGTTTTGAATCTTTGTAATATCTAATATCATTTTTTTCAACACGCTCGAGCTCAGGATATGCAAATAATTTGTTTAACATTCTAAATCAATTGATTGAGGAGCCGCCATCTACAGAAATAACCTGCCCGGTAATAAAGGAAGATCTTTCTGAGAGTAAGAATGAAACAAGTTCGCCAATCTCTTCAGGCTTACCAATTCTTCTCAGCAGAGATGATTTTTCTAGCATTTCTTTTGCTTTAGGTTCTGCTTCAAAATATTGTCTAACTCCTGGAGTATTTATCGTGCCAGGTGAGACTGCATTAACTCTAATTCCATTTCTAGCAACTTCCTTAGCAACAGATTGGGTTAGATTATTTACTGCTGCCTTGCTTGCTGCATATATAGAATTATAGGCATAACCCCTGATTGCTGCATTTGAAGAAATATTCACAATCGAAGCTGAAATTGATTGCTCTTTCAAAGATTGAATTTCTATTTGGAGACATTTCCAAAGAGACATGAACGTTAAATCAAGTGTGGCTTGGACTTCTTCAGGTGAATAATTTTCAACGGGCCCTAAACCCTTAGAGGCGGCCGCATTATTACAAATGCAATCTAATTTTGTAAATGATGATAAAGTGGCTTCCATCATTGATTTTATTGCGTCTGAATCAGTAAGATCTGCTTCAAAATATTCTGCAGAATTAGGAAATGATGAATTTATCTCTTTAGCGACTCTCTTTGCTGATTTTCCATTTAAATCTACAATCATCACCTTTGATCCGTGAGAAGCCAAAACCTTAGCAATGCCCTCTCCAATACCTTGACCTGCTCCAGTAACAAGAGATACCTTATTTTTTAGTTCCAATTTATGCTCCCTTTATATTATTTTTTAAAAACTTAAATAAGTAATTATAAGTTGTCATCCTGTTGGTTTCATTAAGAGTTTCATGCCGCGCTCCATCAACAAGATAGAGTTCTGACATGCACTCATTATCTTTCAAGCAATTATGCAATTTAGTGGTTCCTTTGCCCATTCCACCAACAGGATCTTCAGAGCCTGAAAAAACTAAAATAGGAATATTTTTATTAATCAATGCTAAATTTTTTGGGTGGAACACATTCTCTATTCCAGTTATAACGTCTGCCCATAACTTATTGGTTACAACAAAACCGCATAAATGATCATTCAAATAATCATCTACCCTATTTGAGTCGCGGGATAACCAATCGCTAGGAGTTTGAGTATTTTTAAATCTGCTATTAAATCCTCCAAATATAATTTTATGCAATAAAGAGCTATATCCCTTTTTTCCCAGTCTAAGTGTCTCTATTTTAAGTAATAGTTTTTGTAAAAAAGTTTCAGAGGAATTGGGACGACTAGAGCCTGATAACAAAACAATATCAAAACTATTGCTTTGTTGCATTGCAGACAAGCTTATCCATGAACCCATGCTATGACCTAACAATATTTTTGGTATATTGGGAAATCGTTCATTGGTCTCTTTATGGATGGCAAGCAAGTCCTCTACAACTAGATTCCAACCATTTTCATTGGCAAAAAAACCAATTTGATTATCCAATATATTATCGCCATGGCCTCGATGATCGTGGATTGCAACATGAAAGCCGCTAACATTTAAAAAATCTATAAATTCTAGATATCGAGCTTTATGCTCAGCCATGCCATGAGAAATTTGAACCAAACCTATAGTTAATTCAGCTTTTGATTGAAATAGCTGAAAGCTAAGATTTGTCATAGATTGTGTATCTAATGATATTTTTTCCATATAACTATAAAATAGCACGTAATAGGGTAAACACATGCAAGATATATTTATTTCTGGAACAGGAGTTTGGACTCCTCCCCATAAAATTTCTAATGAGGAACTGGTTGAATCTTTTAACAGTTATGTTGAGCTTTTTAATGCTGAACATGCAAATGAAATTAAGTCGGGCGCTATTCAAGCTATGGAGCCCTCTTCTTCAGAATTCATAGTCAAAGCTTCAGGAATAAAAAATAGGTATGTCATTGAAAAAGAGTCTTTGCTTGATCCAAAATGCATGAAACCACAGATTCAAGCAAGAGACGATGACTCTCTATCACTATGCGCAGAAATAAGTGTCATTGCTGCAAAACAAGCTCTTGATAATGCAGAGTTAACTCCAGCTGACATTGATGCGGTAATTGTTTCAACTGCAAATCTCCAAAGAGCATACCCAGCAATAGCAATAGAGGTTCAAAATGAATTAGGTATTGAGGGTTATGCGTATGACATGATGGTTGGCTGTTCGTCTACTACTTTTGGAATTAGCAATGCCTATTCAGATATAGCTTCTGGCAAAGCATCCAGAGTACTGGTGATCAATCCAGAAATTACCACTGCTCATAACAATCTTAAGAATAGAGATAGCCATTTTATTTTTGGAGATGTTTGCACAGCAGCTGTAATTGAAAAAGATGCTAAATCGCCCAACAGATTTAAAATACTGAATGCAAAATTAAAAACTCATTTTTCAAATAACATCAGAAATAATTTTGGTTTTATGAATGCTATTGAAGACAAAGAATACACAGAAGAAGAGCTTTTATTTGTACAAAATGGCAGAAGTGTCTTTAAAGAAGTAATGCCTATGGTTGCTTCATTAATTAGCGAGCACTTAGATGAAAACGACTTATCACCAAATGAAGTTGAGCAATACTGGCTTCATCAGGCTAATATAAATATGAATACCTATGTTGTAAAAAAATTACTTGGTGATAACTTTCCTCCAGAGCGAGCTCCAAATGTTCTTGAGGAATATGCTAACACCGGTTCTGCAGGATCTCTCATATCCTTTCATAAGTACAATCATCTTGCTAAAGGTCAAAAAGGGATTATTTGTTCATTCGGTGCAGGATACTCTATTTGCTCGATTCTGGTAGAAAAAGCATAAATTGATGAAATATATTTTACCTTTATTGGTAATATTAACCTCTATTATCGGTTCGCTTGCAAACATATATATTAACGCTGATGACTGGTACTTGAACTTAGTTAAGAGCCCTTTAAATCCACCAAGCTATATTTTTGGAATTGTCTGGCCAATTCTTTATGCAATTATGGCATTTGTCTCATTTAAAATGGCTGAAAAAATTTCTACCCTATTCATACTGCAATTGTTAGCTAATGCAGCCTGGTCATGGATATTTTTTTATTTTCATGCTCCTTTGATAGCGCTTATAGATATTAGCGTACTAATTTACCTTAATCAGAAAATAATTAGTATATTAAGGGGTGAGTCATTAATATTGTTCTATCTGTATCTGCCCTACTTGCTATGGCTTTCATTTGCAGCATTTTTAAATGCTTCTATTGTTTTCTTGAATTAAAAAATTCCTATTACTAGCCCAGTCATACAAGAGGCAAGTGTTGCGCCGATAAGTGCTTTTACAGAAACTTTAATTAAATCGTTTTTTCTTTCTGGTGCCATGGCGCTAATACCAGAAACAAGAATTCCAACCGAAGAAAAATTAGCAAAACCACATAAAGCATACAAAGTAATCAATTTTGATCTATCTGAAAGAACTCCGGTCTCTAAATTTGAAAGCGCACCGTAGGCCACAAATTCATTTAGGGCAGTTTTTAAGCCCAATAACTCGGCTGAAGCTAGAGTTTCAGATAATGGTACCCCCATAAGCCAAACAATTGGGAAGAAAATATACCCAAGAATTAATTGCAATGAAAGATCAGAAATTCCAACCCAACCACCTAAAATACCCAACAGAGAGTTCAGCAAAGAAACCAATGCGATGAATGCAATTAAAATAGCGCCGACATTTAGACATATATCCAATCCATCTCTTGTACCTCTTGTGATTGCATCCATAGAGCTGTCGTAAACTTTAGGCACTGAATTACCGTCAAAATTAGTAACACCTGATGATGGAATCATAATGTTTGCATACATAATTGCTGCAGGAATCGATAATATTGAAGCTGATACCAAATGTTGGATTAAATTAATATCAGGGAATTGAGGGGCGAGCATTGATACTAACGCAATCATTATTGAGCCTGAGACAGTCGACATTCCAGCTGTCATAAGAATTAATAGCTCTTTCTCAGTCATCTTTGACAAATATGGTCTAACTAACAAAGGGGCTTCAACTTGCCCCATAATAATATTGGCGGTTGCCCCTAACCCGATCGGGCCACCAATATTAAATAGCTTTTCAAAAATTTTAGAAATTGCTCTTATGATTAATGGCAGTATATTCCAAAACCAAAGTAGCGCCGATAAACTAGAAATTACTATAATTAAAGGCAATATTTGAAAAGCAAAAATCATTGAATTGCCAGTTCCAGAGCTTTCAAATGGAGAAGTTGAGCTATTGCTTAAATAACCAAAAACAAACTCTGCTCCCTCTTGAGTAGCTGCTTGCAAGGCAGTTACACCTTCGGAAAGATAGGCAAAAATTTGAACAATAAAAGGTATTTTTAATAGAGCAAAGGCCAAAATTATCTGTAAAAATATTGCTATAACAATATGCCGATAATTAATTGAAGATCTATTTTGAGAAAATGGAATTGCAATACAAACTAGGCCAATAAAGCCAACAATAATTTGAAATATAGAGGTGATTGTCATGGTTTAGTATAACTTAATTGCTCTTAGCCTTTCCTCTAAAAAATCATGAGCGCTAATAGATTCGATTGAATCATCTACTATAGAACAGAGCTCAACTTCAGGAGAAGGATGAAGAAAAAAAGGCATACTATATCGCGATGCTGATGAGCTAACATTATTATCTACAACCCTGTGACTTGTACTTTTGAGTTGAGAGCGAGTTACTAATTGCATCATATCTCCAATATTACAAACTATGGATTTGCTTTTTGCTGCTATTGGAATCCAATCACCCTCAGGGTTTTGTACTTCCAATCCAGATTCCTCAGCACCCACTAATAAAGTAATTAAATTAATATCCTCGTGGGCTCGTGCACGCAGGATGTTAGATGAATCCTTAACAGGAGGATAATGTATTAGGCGCAAAATAGAATTACCCTTAAGCGCCCACGCATCAAAAAAATTGGGCTCCTTGCCTAAAATTACAGCAATTGCACTGAGAACTTTGATACCAAGTAAATTTAGCTGATTAAACAATATATCAAATTGATCATTAAACCCTGGAATTTCAGAAACCAAGATATTTTCAGATATTCTAGAGTCATAAGAATCATCAATCATGGGGCCATGATGCCAAAACTCTTTTAAATCAGGCGTTGTTTCACCAACCGCAGTTTCTTTTCCATAGGGAGTGAAACCCCTTGCTCCAGCTTTTTCAGGATGAGCATAGGAATTTTTAATATCCTCATGAAGTGAGAAAAAATCTTTGCTTAATTTATAGCTTGATTTTAAAACTTCATCAGAGATTCCATGATCAGTAATAGTAAAAAAGCCATGCGTAGTTAATGCTAATTTTAATTGAGAAATTGTCTCTGCATCTCTTTCTTGGATATCAAGCATTGAGAAGGCAGGTATGCTATCGAACGTCATTCTTTATTTTAGCAAAAAAAAGGGCGGTATATTAACCGCCCTTGCATTTAAAAAATTAATTAAAATTTAAATTTATATACAAATCCTAATTGAGCTCTCCAAATACTGTTAACGGCAGATTTACTCAAGTCAAAAGGATTATTTTTATTGTAGCCATAAGCATAGTCAACCCTTGATCTACTTTTTCCAAAAATATACTTTGAATAATCATCAGTTAAGAGAAGATCATACACCGGAATTCTGCCTTGGTAAGGCCCATAAATAACTTCACCTTTGTCACTATCAATTAAATTAAGTAGATTTTCTATACCTAAAGTGATAATAAATAAGTCCTCTGATCTAAAGCCTGGTAGCTCCTGAGTAATCTTAAGATCTAAAGATGTTTGGTATGGGAATTCAAAAGCTCCCATAGGTACAATCTGGCCAGCATATGAAGCTAGCCCATAAGTGTTATAGAGAAGATCTAAAGTCTCATTAGCTATTGCTAGATTTGGCTGAGTACAGCTGTACCAACAAACTTTTGGGTCATTAAGTCCAGATGGAATATATAGTAAAGCAGTACTATCATCATTTAGGTTTCTCTCATAACCAAAAGCCTGTGTTTTATAACTTGATGAACTTGAGTAAGTATCAAAAGATAGGGTTCCCGGTAAACCAGATTTTCTTTCAAAGAAAAGATTAAAAGTTGTAGGCTTGTCAGCACCGAAAAAATAATGAGTTGATGATAGAGAAGCAATCAAACGATGTTCAGTTTCATATATAGAACGAGCTGCAACTCTATTGTTGTAATCAACTCCAGGACATTTTCCATAGCTTGAATTAGCGGTAGATGAAGTCATTCCACAGAGCTCATCAATATTTTGATGGGTGTATGCAATAGACAATGAAGTATCACCATCTCTGAAGAACCTAGATGCACCTATAGAGAATACTTCTCTTTGTCCGCCTCCCTGGTTATAAAGACCCGCTTTATAAGTATAAAAACCGGTTTGATTATAAATCGGTCTTCCGTCTGGAGCTTTTAAAGCTGGAACTAAAGGCTGATCACCGCTTAATGGAGATCCATCTACAATTTTATATAAAGCTTCTTCCTGATCTGAATTTAAATATGAAGCTGTAATAAACCAATCACCAACTTCTCTTTCATAAGTAAGATTAAGTGTTTTAGTCTCTGGCCACTCAAAGCTTGGAGCGATAAAATTAACTACTGCATCAGTAAGTGCAGCATTTTGAATTGCAGTATTCACACATGCTGGGAGAGTACCTGTTACATTTGTAAGAGGGTCACATCCCGCAGGAGCATTAGACTGCCTATATGCAGCAATTCTAACACCATCGTTTGTGTATGCATTTGAAATCCATACTGTAGGAAGTTTTGATGAGAAGGTTCCATAAAGACCTTTCAAAGTACTCTTATCATCAATTTCATATTCAAAACTAAACCTATAATTAAGAAGGTCGGTACCAGCAATTCCTCCATTAGCAAATCCATACGCATCTTTGAAGCCTTGGTTAAGTGCCGGGGAATCATCAGAGTCAAATTGATCATAACGAAGTCCAACTAAAACATTTAATCTATCCGAGACATCAATTTCATCTTGAATGTAAAAAGAATCTAGCCCATATTCAAACTCTGCAGCGCCACCAGACTCTGTTAAGCTTCGAGAATTGTTGTGTTCAAAAGAGGTAGCTGTTTGGCTTTCATATCCTGATATCCCATTAAATTGATATGAACCATCTTGAGCAATAATAAATACGTTATAAACATCCCAATTTTTTCTTTCAAATCCAACAGTCCATTTATGATTATTGTTGTAATATGTCAGCTTAGCTTTAAGGTATTCAGTTTCTGTAGCTAATTGGTTTGCGCTTCTATATTTATCAGGACCTATGTAACATCTAATTCCATTTGCACCACAATTATTTATTCTGAAGGTTGGTACACTTTGTCCTACTGGCGATGCTTGGCTGGTGTTCTGCTCTTTGGTTGAGTAACTAATTTCAGATATTAAATTATCTGACCAATTTGAAACAAGCAGCATTCCATCTGTGGTTGTTTCTTCACCTTTGATATATTCAGCAGAGGAAAAGTTAAAACTGGAATAACTTCTATTTGCACCATTCAATTTAGAGCTCTCTACCTCTTTATGGTTAAGAGTCAATCTATGGTCGTCATTTATATCAACATCAAACCTATAAGTTATGTATTCAGTCTCGGCAGTATTGCTGCTGGTATATCCAAGAGAATCAAAACCATATTTATTCTTTGTAATATTTCTAATTTGATCAACCTCAGCTAATGTAATACCAACATCATTTGGCAAATTAGCTCCAATTGGTCCGTGAGTTATTGGTTTATCAATTACAGCCTCCTCATAAGTGACGTAAAAGAATGCTCGGTCTTTTATAATGGGTCCACCAAAAGCAAAACCCTCTGAAGTATCTTCTAGATTAAAGTCATATTTATCACCATTTGATTCATCACCCATAAAGGAATCACCTCGGTCATAAGAAAAAGCTTCTCCCTTGAATTCATTACTACCAGATTTAGTAATAACTTCAATAACCCCGCCTCTAAAACCAGAATATTCTACTGAAGCAGGAGCAACTTTAACTGCAAGTTGCTCTATAGCATTCAATGAAATTGGACTTCTCTGAGCAGGATAGCCATTATCATTAAGACCAAAATCATCATTAAATGAAACCCCGTCTACTCTTAAATCATTTGTTCGAGGATGTGCTCCAGCAATTGAAATTGCCTCATAGTTTTCTTGAGCATCATCTAGGGAAACCATTGGATTTAATCGAATAAAATCTTTAAGATCACGGTTAACCGAAACACTTTGCTCTATATCTTGGGCAGTTAAAGCTGTTCCAAATCCATAACCAGTATCCAGTTGTGTGCCTGCTTCTGCGACCACAACTACCTCATCAATAGACTCCAAAGCAAAATTTAAACGCTTGGTATCTCCAACAATCAGAGTAAGACCAGTAACGGATTCTGAGTTGTAGGACCCAGACCTAATAACTACGTCATATGGTCCACCAGGTTTTAGACCTCCTGCAAAGAACCTACCATTTGCATCAGTGGTTTTCACCGATGAAGAATTGGTTGGGGTGTAAGTAACTGTTACATTAGCGCCGCTAATTGGAGTACCAGAAGAATCTGTAACTGTACCAGTTATATCTGAAGTTAGCTCCTGACCAAATGCTGGAATAGCAATAAGTGCAGCAACCATGAATAAGTTACGCAATGATTTCATAATTTCCCTCTAAAAATTAAAATAAAGACGATTAGATAATTCTATACCTCTTTGCGTCTTATTTAAAGAAACAATTAGGTAACATTTAAAAATTATCTTAAACTTCAATAGTAGCGAATTTTGTATATTCTTGAAGAGCTTCTGGAATATGAATTGAGCCCTTTTGATCGAAATTATTTTCAATCACCGCAATCAATGCCCTTCCAGCCGCTAAAGCAGATCCATTAAGAGTGTGAGCTAATTTTGAAACTCCACCTTCCTTAAATCTAATCTTAGCTCTTCTAGCTTGAAAATCAGTGCAGTTTGAACAAGATGATATCTCTCTATAGGTTTCTTGGCTGGGAATCCAAACTTCTAAATCATATGTTTTAGCTGCTGAGAAACCTAAATCTCCAGTGCATAATTCAACTACTTGATAAGGCAAATTAAGCTCCTGAAGAATTATTTCGGCGTGAGAGGTAAGGTTTTCTAGAGCTTCAAAGGATTTTTTAGGATGGCATATCTGCACCAACTCAACTTTTTCAAATTGGTGTTGCCGGATTAATCCTTTGGTGTCCTTACCGTAACTTCCAGCCTCAGATCTAAAACAGCTCGTATGCGCTGTAAGCATAAGTGGGAAATTATCAATATCTATTATTTTATCTCTGTAAAGATTTGTTAAGGGAACTTCAGCAGTAGGAATTAAGTAATAATCATCAGTTAATTGAAATAAATCCTCAGAAAATTTTGGCAATTGCCCAGTTGAAGTCAAAGATTCAGTGTTGGCCACCATTGGTAAATAATGCTCTATGTAGCCATGTTCAGATGCTTTATCAAGCATAAATGCTATTAAAGCTCGCTGTAATTTTGCAATTTCACCATATAAAACTGCAAAACGAGAACCAGCTAAAAGATTAGCAGCATCAGTATCAATCATTGATGTTATCTCTAAATGATTTTTTCCCTTAAAAATATTTGGCTCGCCGTATTCTCGGATCTTTACGTTGCTTTCCTCATCCTCTCCCCTTGGCGCAGAATCATCAGGAAGGTTCGGAACATCAAGCAATAGTTCTCTTAAGGTTAATTGAATATCATGTAATTGGCTTGAACATTCATCCAGATCTGCCTTGATGGACTCAATCTTTTTATTAAGAGCTGGATCATCCTTACCCTGTTTTTTAATCATTCCATATTCTTTAGAAAGAGTCTTTCTTCTTGCCTGAAGATCCTCAGTTTCAGTTTGATATTTTTTTCGTTTTGCTTCATAGGCCTCAAATAAATCAATATTAAAGTTGTAATTTCTCAGTGTTAATTTATCAAATACTAACTTAGGATTATCTTTTATAAAATTTGTATCAATCATTTTTAAGTAGTCTTAAATAAATAGTAAGCTAAAATTTCCTATTAAACACGTGGCAATTGATGTAACAACATATATCAAAACATTCAAATCCTTAGCATTGTATAACAATTCAATTGTCTGCTGTAATAAGGCAGACATAGTTGCAAAAGATCCAATAAAATTTACTAACATTACTCCGCTGGGCAACGCAAAAAAGAAATAATTTTTCATTAAATCATTTATTAGATATCTCAATGGAGCACCTAAATCTACTCCAAATGCTATAAAAGTAAGTATAGTCATAATGGTGTAAGCTCTATTCCATGCTCAACTCCAAGAGAATCTTTATAGCGAATAAGGTTTAGCTGATTTTCTAAAAAAGAAAAACTAATAATATTGGAACGAGTATCGTCAATGACTTGAATAAGTGAATCATTGATAACATTTATAGAATAGCTATCTTCACCCTCATCCACGCCATCAACCAAGAGATTAAGAAAAAAATTATCAAGCTCTTCAATATTAATAACTTGTGTTTGATCTAAAAAGACATCGTGGATCTCTATAGTGTCTTCATAAATTCTATAATTTTCCTCAAATGGGGATAACACATTAATTAAAATCTCCTGATTGGTAAAAAAAATTTTTCCACTGGAAGTATCAATCCTCATCTCAGATTCACTGAGAGATCTTTCAAAAAATGAATAATTTTTTTTCAACTCACTATTTAAAAGAGCAATTGAAATTGATGAGGCATCAATAAATACAGAAAATAAAAAAATAAAAGATGCAAAAAATTTAGCAATCATTGCTGCTTAGGAACCAATACTTCCCTGCTTCCATTGCTGCTCATTTCTGAAACTAGACCAGCCATTTCCATGGCTTCAATTATTCTGGCTGCTCTGTTATAGCCAATCCTTAATTTTCTCTGAACAGCTGAAATAGATGCCCTTCTTGATTCAATTACAAATCTTACTGCCTCGTCATAGAGCTCATCATCTTCATCAGATGATTCAGATCCATCTACATCAGTCCAACCAGGTATCGGACCCGTTTCTTGCAGCTCTGATGTAATTTCATCTAAATAATTTGGCTCAGATCTTTCTTTCCAACTATTAACAACTCTGTGAACTTCGTCATCACCAACAAAAGCACCATGAACTCTTTCAGGAACACCCTGACCAGCAGGCATGTATAACATATCACCCGCACCCAGAAGCTGCTCTGCTCCGCCTTGGTCTAGAATGGTTCGTGAATCAATTTTTGAAGATACCTGAAAGGCTATTCTTGATGGGATATTAGCTTTGATCAACCCAGTAATAACATCTACTGAGGGTCGCTGCGTTGCTAAAATTAAATGAATCCCAGCAGCTCTTGCTTTTTGAGCAATTCTTGCAATTAAGTGCTCAACCTTCTTACCAACTATCATAATCATATCTGCAAACTCATCTACTACAACAACAATGGATGGCAATTCTTCTAGTGGAACCTCCTCCTCTTCCTGAAAGGGATCTAGCAAAGGAGTGCCTGCAGCATTAGCTTCGGCTACTTTTTTATTAAATGCTGCTAAACCTCTGACACCCATTTCGGACATTAATTTATATCTTCTATCCATTTCAGCCACGCACCATCTCAATCCATTTGATGCATCTGTCATATCAGTGATAACAGGTGTAAGAAGATGAGGTATACCCTCATAAACAGATAATTCAAGAATTTTCGGGTCTATCATGATAAGACGAACTGCCTCAGGGTCTGATTTAAATAACAAACTAAGCAACATAGCATTGAGTCCAACTGATTTACCAGAACCAGTAGTTCCAGCAACAAGCAAATGAGGCATCTTGGCAAGATCAACAACAACTGGTTTTCCTGCAATATCATGACCTAGAGCCATTGATAGTGGTGAAGTAGAATTATGAAAAGTGTCTGATGACAAAATTTCAGTTAGCTGAACCATCTTACGATTAGAGTTAGGTATTTCAATACCAACAACAGATTTCCCTGGAATAACCTCAACCACTCTGACTCTTGTCACTGCTAGAGATCTAGCAATATCTTGTGCAATATTTGTAATCTTGCTTGCCTTAGTGCCTGGTGCAGGCTGAATCTCAAACCTGGTAACAACTGGCCCAGGGATAACAGAGACAACCTTAGCCTCTATTCCAAATTCTTGAAGCTTAATTTCAAGTCTATCAGCAACTTCATCAAGCTCCTCTTTGGTTAAAGATGAGCCATCATCGAGCACTCTGTCCAAAAGATCTGTTGAGGGAAGCTCTGAGTTTACGTTTTTATCTTTAGACTTATAAACAGTAGATGTTGCAGCTGGTTCATTTTTTGGAATATCAGCTTTTGGAGCAGATGCAATTTTCTCTTGTAATCCAGCTTCTGGCGTAACAAGTGATGGATTTGATTTAGAAAGATTTAATTCTCTTGGTTTTACTTCAGCAACTGCACGTTCAACTATGGGCTGATTTTTAGATTTAAACTTTGATAAATCAATTGATCTTATGCTATTGATCAAATATTTAAAGGAATCATATAATTTCGCGACGAGTTCTAATGCTAGATATTTAGATCCACGACCCAAAACGTCTATTACAAATAACCATGAAAATGAAAAAGTTAATGAGATGGATGCAAGGAAGAAAATTACTATAAAAATTAATGCCCCTACCACTCCAAAAATATTAGAAAGATTGGTAAAGATCAAGGCACCCATTAAACCGCCCGAGGAGGACTGAGGAAAAAGATCGCCTGAGTAATAAAACTCACTAAGTGATGAGAATGAGCCTAGCAAAAAAATTGCTGAGGTAATTTTAATAATCTTATGAGTTCTATCGGATGGTCTATAAAAAAATAATAACTTCACTGCAAGAAAGGAAATAATTAATAAAAATAAATATGCACCTATGCCAACAATTGAAAATAAAGCATCAGAAAGGTAGGCTCCAAAGGGTCCGCCTAGATTTTCGATAGACTTAGAAAGTGAGCTTACTGAAGAAAGACTGGGGTCAAGTGGAGAATATGAAACAAGCGAAACAAAGATATATAAAACTGAGCCTAAACAAAAAAATGCAAAAACATTTTTCAGTGTGCCAGCTGATAAATTTGATTGCTCGTGTTTCTTAGCGATGATTAACTCCTGTTTTGATATTATATTGAGATATACCTTATTTAGTTAGAAAAGATAACAATTTGTTTAATCTCTATCTTATAATTCGCTCATGGAATATCAACATCATAAACTTATTATTTTAGGCTCAGGCCCAGCCGGTTATGCTGCAGGTATCTATGCAGCTAGAGCAGGACTAAATCCTTTGCTTATTACTGGCGCAGAACAGGGCGGACAACTTACCACCACTACAGATGTAGAAAATTGGCCTGGTGATTCTGATGGTCTGCAAGGTCCAGAATTAATGGAGAGAATGAAAAAGCATGCTGAGCAGTTTGATGTCCAGATCGTCAATGATCATATAGATGAAACTAAATTATCTGAAAAACCGTTCAAATTGATAGGCAGCCAAAAATGGTCATGCGATTCTCTAATTATCTCAACCGGAGCGAGCGCAAAATATTTAGGATTAGAATCTGAGAAAGAGTTTTTAGGCAAAGGCGTTTCTGCCTGCGCAACATGTGATGGTTTTTTCTATCGAAATCAAGAAGTGGCTGTAATCGGAGGCGGAAATACCGCTGCTGAAGAGGCATTGTATCTTTCTCGTATTTGTTCAAAGGTCCATCTAATTCATCGAAGAGACGAATTGAGGGCAGAAAAAATTCTTCGAGATAGAGTTGCTGATGCTGTAAATGCAGGAAAAATTGAAATGCATTGGAATTCTCAATTAAGTGAAGTGCTTGGAGATGAAAAAGGCGTTCATTCAATTGAAATAGTAACTAATGATAAAAAGAAGAAACTGCAATTAACTGGTGTGTTTATTGCTATTGGCCATCACCCTAACACTGAAATTTTTAAAGGTCAGCTTGAGATGAAAAATGATTACATCATCATTAAATCAGGTACAGACGGTATGGTTACTGCTACAAGTGTTCCCGGTGTGTATGCCGCAGGTGACGTGTCAGATCAAATTTATCGGCAGGCCATTACCTCAGCTGGATTTGGCTGCATGGCTGCGCTTGATGCTGAGAAGTTTTTATCTGAGTAATTACTGACCAGAAATCCAAAAAACCATACCTACAACAAAAACTGCAATAAGTATTAGTGCTACTCTCGAGTCGGATTTGCTGTCTTCATTAGCCTCTTTCGATTCAAAGTATTCGTTATATTTATCTGACATATTTATTCTCCGTGTTGAAGGACTACTCTACCCTGTTGGCCACCCTCAAGAATAAGATCAATTTCTTGCTGTAAATTTTCTTTAGAAACAACTCTTATCATGGATGAAAGATCTAATTTCCATTCATCAGCAAATTTATTCCAAATACTGGTTTTAAATTCTATTGGTGATTCTGCAGAATCAATGCCAGCCAGAGTAATACCTCTTAGGATAAATGGGAAAACTGTTGTTCTTACTTCTATGCCTGCAACGTTTCCGCAACATGCAACCACACCATGAGGTGATATTTGAGGAAGCATTTTGCTTAATACATCACCTCCAACCGTATCAATGGCTGATGAAAATAATGGCCTTTCCATGGCTTTAGCTGGAGCCTCTAAATATTCATCACGCATAATTATATTTATAGCTCCAATTGATTTCAGGAAGTCAATTGATAAGGATTTACCTGTTAATGCTGAAACCTCTTTACCTAATTTAGACATCAGCATTACGCCGATAGATCCAACACCACCTGTTGCACCTGAAACTAAAACAGGCAGGTCTGAAGCTTTAGAAGATTCATCAATTTTTAACACGCTAGCTGCCGCCGTTATTCCGGCGGTGCCAATAGACATAGCCTCAAGACTTGATAAATTCCTTGGCTTTTTTACTACCCATTTAGCCGGCACATTAATGTACTCTCCAAAACCACCCGGAGTATTCATCCCCATGTCATAACCAGTCACAATAACTTCATCACCATCAGTAAATTGTGAAGAGTTAGCATCAGCAATCGTTCCTGCAGCATCAATTCCCGGAACAAATGGGTAATTTCTGGTCACTCCTTTATTGCCTGATGCTGACAATGCATCTTTATAGTTGAGAGATGAATGAGATACTTTTATCTGAACAAAACCATCTTCTGGTTTTTTAAGCTCCAATTCCGAGATTGAGGCTGAAAATGCTCCATCGTTCTCCTCAACATAGTATGCTGAGTATTTCATTATCGTGGCTTCATTCTCATGGCTGAATCCAATCTTATTGTTTCGCCATTAAGATAAACATTTTCAACTATATGTGCAGCTAAACTACCAAACTCAGCGGGTATTCCAAATCTATGTGGAAACTGAGTCGATTCTAGTAATGGATCTCTAACCTTGTCTGGTGCCATTTTCATTAAAGGTGTATCAAAGATGCCTGGTGCAATAGTATTAACCCTAATTCCGTGTCTTGCGAGGTCTCGAGCAGCAGTAAGAGTTAAGCCGATAACACCCGCTTTTGAAGCACTATAGGCTGATTGACCAATCTGACCTTCGTAACCAGCAATGGAAGCGGTATTTATAATAACGCCCTTCTCGCCATCCTCATCAGCTTCATTTTTATCCATAAGTTCAGCAGCTAAACGCATAACGTTAAAGGTCCCAACTAAATTCAAATCAATAATAAATTTAAAATGATCTAATGGATGAGGTGCATCTTTGCCAATAATTCTTGCACCATATCCAGTACCAGCACAATTTATTGCAACGTGCAATTTACCAAATCTCTCCTCAATTTTTGACATCGCATCCTTCACTGGCTGTTCTTCCATGATATTGGTATTAACATATTTAACATTTTCATCGCCTAGCTCATCGCATATAGCTTTTGCATTATCATCATTAATATCAAGAATCATGACTTTTGCACCCTTAGATACAAAGTATTTTGTCGATGCTTCACCTAAGCCGGATGCACCCCCTGTAATTGCTATAACTTTATCTTGTAATTCCATTGCATATCTCCAAATTGAAAAAGAATTATACCTAGCTATTTATAAAAATGATCACATTTGAAAGCATAAAAACTAAATTGGCATGATAATTGCTTTAAGGATTTATAACTTCATAAAAAATATAGGAGAAATTATGAAAAGATTGATTTTGCTAGTTGGTATGCTTGCCATGCCTTCATTTGCTGCAGTAAGTGCAAATGTTACTTTCGCTTCAGATTATGTTTGGAGAGGAATGACGCAAAGTGACGGCCCTGCAATTCAAGGTGGTTTTGACTTTGAGGCGGAATCTGGTTTCTATGCCGGTATCTGGGGATCAAATGTCAATTTTAATGATGGAGCAGGAAGCGAATTAGATTATTACGCAGGTTTTGGTTTTTCATTGGGTGAGATTGAAGTTGATATAGGATATATCGCTTTTGACTATCCTGAAAATCAGACCGGTCTTGATTTTGAAGAAATCTATCTAGGGCTTAGCTTTGGAAACTTTGGAGTAACGTTAGCTTCTGGACAAGATGGTGCGCCTGATTACGCAGAACTTTCATATGCCTTTGGCCCTGTGTCTTTTGCTTATGGCGAATATGATGACTACGGTGATAACACAACAGTAAGTTATGGTTTTACTTGTGGATCATTTGATTGTGGTATTGCTGCATATGAATTTAGTGATGGAGGATACGGCGCTGATGAAGACGGTATCTTCTTTTCAATTTCGGCAAGTCTCTAATTATTGGCATGAAAATTGCACCTACATATATATAAATTTTTATGAGGAGTATTTATGAAACTTATAACTGCAATCATTAAGCCTTTTAAATTAGAAGAAGTTCGACAAGCTCTTACAGGATTTGGAGTTGAAGGCTTAACAATTACTGAAGTAAAAGGTTTTGGTCGACAAAAAGGACATACGGAACTCTACCGAGGAGCTGAATACACAATTGATACTTTACCAAAGATTAAAATTGAAATATTAACTAACGATAATGATGCTACAAACATTATTAATGTTATTTCAAAATCAGCAAATACAGAAAAAATTGGCGACGGTAAAATTTTTATAACAAATGTAGATGAAGTTATAAGAATAAGAACAGGCGAAACTGGAAGTGACGCCATTTAACAGGAGAAAAATATGAAATTATATAATTATTGTCTTATTGCATTTGCCACTCTATTCTCACCAGCAGTGTTATCATCTGAAATAAATTCAGGTGATACTGCTTGGATTCTTACTGCTACTGCCTTAGTTTTATTTATGACACTTCCTGGTTTAGCACTTTTTTATGGGGGTTTGGTTAGAACCCAGAATGTTTTATCTGTGCTAATGCAATGTTTTGCAATTTGCTGCATCGTGTCTGTGCTTTGGGTCATTTATGGTTATAGTCTAGCTTTTACAGGTAGCGGACCTATCATTGGTGGAACTGATGGTCTTTTCTTGTCATCCTTAGCAAGGGATGCTTCGTCTGGTACTTTGCCAGAGAGCTTATTTGTCGTATTTCAAATGACATTTGCAGTCATCACACCAGCTTTAGTTGTTGGAGCCTTTGCTGAGAGAATGAAATTTAATGCAATGTGCATTTTTACTGTTTTATGGGTAACTCTAGTATATCTACCTGCATGCCATATGGTGTGGGGTGGAGGATATCTTGGCAGTATAGGTGTTATTGACTTTGCAGGAGGTCTAGTTGTCCACGCAACATGCGGTGTTGGAGCTTTAGTAGCTGCCATGATGCTCGGACCAAGGAAGGGTTTTCCAGGCGGATCATTAGTTCCTCATAACAGACCCATGGTTGTTATGGGTGCAGCTATGCTTTGGGTAGGATGGTTTGGTTTTAACGGCGGAAGTGCTGTCGCAGCAGACTCTAGCGCTGCTATGGCTATTTTAGTAACACACATTAGCGCGGCAGTTGGAGCTTTAACGTGGATGTCCGTTGAATGGATTAAAACTGGAAAACCAACAGTTGTAGGGATAGCCACCGGGATGGTGGCAGGTTTAGCTACAATTACACCTGCGTCAGGAACAGTTGGTCCTCAAGGAGCTTTATTAATTGG
>CETM01027337.1_pt1 | contig 27554 bp, 29 predicted proteins | sample 361451 | NCBI WGS metagenome assembly CETM01 (sample SAMEA2622690, study PRJEB7988) | marine metagenome | isolation source: saline water (ENVO:00002010), including
AGATTATCAAATTATAAGTTATGATGCTTGATAAAATATTTCCAAAGTTACACCAGGAGGGGTATAAATTTTTAGTTATATCCGGGATACTCACGTTGATTCTTTGGTCAATATCTGACTTTTTGGGATTTATTTTTATTTTAATCACAATTTGGGTTTATTACTTTTTTAGAGATCCAGAAAGACAAATTATAGGTGATGAAACATATCTGGTTAGTCCAGCAGATGGTAGAATTACTGCCATTCAAGAAGTAAACGGTCCGGTTGAACTTGGCTTAAACAATAAAAAATTTACGAGAGTTAGTATTTTTATGAATGTTTTTGATTGTCATGTAAATAGATCACCTTCTAGTGGTCAGATTCAGGATATTTTTTATAAACCCGGAAAATTTTTAAATGCTTCACTTGACAAAGCTAGCGAAGAAAATGAGAGAAATTATTTTAAAATACAAGACAATAAAACGGGTGACCACATTATAGTTGTACAGATTGCTGGTTTGATTGCCAGACGAATAGTTACTCAGACTGAAAAATCACAGATGGTTAGTCAAGGTCAAAGACTTGGCATGATTAGATTTGGTAGCAGAGTTGATATATACTATAACGAAAGAAAAACTATGGTCAAAATTGGACAAAACGTTATAGCTGGTGAAAGTTTAATAGCGAGACATTAAATGGAAAAAAAAAATAAATTTAAAGTCGTATCAGTAAATAAATCTAGATACATTTTGCCTAGCATATTAACTTTGATTGGAGTTTGTTTGGGTATAAGTTCTATAAAATTTGCAATGGATGGTAATTTTACATTTGCAGTTTTATTTTTAGTAGTTGCTGCAATATTAGATGGTTTAGACGGAAGAGTAGCCAGACTCATAAAAGGAACTTCAGATTTTGGAAAAGAGCTAGACTCATTAACTGACTTTGTGAGTTTTGGTATAGCTCCTGCTTTTATAATTTATTTCTGGGAATTAAATAAATATGGAAAAATTGGATGGTTAATAGTTTTATTATTTTCTGTATGTTGTGTACTTCGATTAGCTAGATTTAATTTGACAAAATTTGAAAAAAATGATGAATGGAAAAATAATTTTTTTCAAGGTATTCCATCACCTGCAGGCGGTTGTTTAATTCTTTTCCCTTTAATGTTTGAATTATCGAATTTTTCTACTTTCATCGATATAAAAGTTATAACACCTTATTTTATGGTTTTGGTTTCAATTTTATTGATAAGCAAAGTCCCTACATTTTCTTTTAAGAAAATAGCTATACGGAGAAACATGACAATTTTTCTTTTATTAGGCGTAGGTTTATTTTTTGTATCGATCATTCAGTTTACTTTTGAAACTTTAACAGCATGTTGTGTAATTTATTTAACCTTAATTCCTTTGGGCATTTATAATTATAAATTAAAATCTAAGTCTGTAAATCAGCTAGAAATTGAAGACGAACACCAAGACATACTTTAGCTTTCAAAATGGATAATAAAAGTTATCAAGACCATTTTTTTAAAAAAGCTAAAATAGCAGGTTACAGGTCAAGATCGGCTTATAAACTGATCGAACTCAATAATAAATTCAAATTTTTAAAAAAAGGAATTAATATTTTAGATGTTGGTTCATTTCCAGGAGGTTGGTGTCAGGTCGTCAAAGAAACAATAAAGTTTGGAAAAATTTTAGGAATTGATAAAAAAGTAACCAAAGCTATCAAGGGCGTTAATTTTCTTACTGGGGATTTTTTAAATGAAAAAGTAAAGTTAAGAGCAATCCAGCATTTTAATTCGAATATAGATGTAATATTGTCTGATATGGCCTTTAATACTACTGGAAATAAAAGTTTGGACTGTATTCGAACCAATCAATTATGTTTAGATATTTTAGAATTTTCTAGACAAAGATTAAACAAAAAAGGAGTTGTTGTATCTAAGCTATTTATGGGAGAAGATTTTGATGAAGTCAAAATTGCAGCAAAAAAAAACTTTAAAAAAATTCATTTTTTTAAGCCCAATTCAAGTAGAGATGAATCAAGAGAAACATATATACATTGTGAGGGATTAAGTACATAATATTAGATCTTATGCATAATATTAAAATTTATTTTTATATTTTTTTAATAATGTTATCTCTTGAAAGAAGTGTTTTAGGTAAAAATACCCATTTTAATGAGGGTGAAAAATTATTTAATCAAAAAAAATACTCTAAATCGAAATTTAAGTTTGAGCAAGATATTGTATTTAATCCAAAAAATGAAAAATCATACTTATACCTTGCAAAAATTTTTAACAAGCAAAAAAATGATGAATTAGAGGAACAAAATTTAAATACTGTTATAATGTTAGATCCGCAAAATGAGGAAGCAATACTTTTACTTGCATTATTAAAAATTAAAAAATCTGACTATTCTGAATCTGAAAAACTAATAGATACTTTTAAGAAAGTTTGTAAAGTTTCATGCATGAGAGAAACAGAAGTTAGAAAAAAACTTGAAGATTTACAACCTAAGTAAATAAAATTAGACGCAGTGATGAATAAAAAAATCATTAAAATTACAGATCTTAAATTTAAAAAAAAGCTAGTATGTTTAACGGCATATTCAAAACCAATTTCAAGAATATTAGATAATTATTGCGATATAATTTTAGTTGGAGATTCTATCGCAACAGCTTTCTATGGCATGAAAAATACTAGATCAATAGATTTGTCTACAATAATCAATCATTCTGTAGCCGCAAAGAAAGGTATAAAAAAAAGTCTATTAGTTATTGATATGCCCGCTAACACCTACAGGAATATTAATGAAGCAAGAAAGAATGCTAAAAAGATTTTTAAAAAAGTGAAATGTGATGCATTAAAAATAGAAAGTAATGGAAAAAATTTTAATATTATTAAAAATTTGGTTAAATCAAATATACCAATAATGGGACATATAGGCTATACACCTCAATTTAAAAAAAAATTTAAAGCACTAGGTTTAAACAAGAATGAAGAAAAGAAATTAATTCACGAGTCAAAAGAGATAGAAAAAGCCGGAGCTTTCTCTCTCGTTTTAGAATGTGTAGCTGAAAAAACTGCTAAAAAAATAACTAGTGCTCTTAATATTCCTACAATAGGCATTGGTTCTTCTAAATATTGCGATGGACAAATTTTAGTTACTGATGATTTAATTGGTTTAAGTGGTTTTTATCCAAAATTTGTCAAAAAATACTTAAATTTAGAAAAAATATTACATGGAACTTTTAGTAAATTTAGAAAAGATGTTATAGCAAGTAAGTTTCCACAAAGAAAAAACAATTATTGATTATATGATTCCTGATAATCCTCAAAATAAAAGTTATAAAGATTTAATTAAATCAAATTTAAAAATTATAATTATTATTATAATAATTATAGCTCTAGCAGGAATAACTTATTTAATATTTGATATAAACAATAAAAATAAAAAAATTAAAATTTCAGAAAGATTTATTGAAGCTAAAATATTGATTAATGAGGGTGATTATAAAGACTCTTTAGTAATTTTAGACAATTTAATAATGGAAAAAGATAATATTTATTCACCTTTGTCTTTATTTTTGATTATTGATAGAAATTTGGAACAAGACAGTAAGACCTTAATAAAATATTTTGACTCGGTTTTGTCTATAAAAAAAATAGACAAAGAAGATTTAAATTTATTAAAATTGAAAAAAGCTATTTTTATATCTGAAAGCTCTAAAGAAAAAGAATTACTTGATTTACTTAATCCTATCATTAATTCAAGTTCGATCTGGAAATTTGATTCAATTAAATTTTTAGGAGATTATTATTTTTCTATGAGGGAGTTTAAAAAAGCTGAACAGTACTATACAATTTTATTAGCCGAAGAAAACTTAGATATTGATAAGGATGATTTAAAAAGAAAAATGAAACTTATAATAAATGAGTAAATTTTTTAGACCAGCAATCTTTATTTGTTCCTTAATTTTATTAGTGAGTTGCTCTTTCAAAAAACCAGTTTTTTTTGAGGACAAATTAAAAGTTCTTGAAGAACAAATACTTAAAAAAAATACCGAGTTAGTCTTTGCTCCAAGGAAAGAATTTAATAAAGAAATAAAAGGAAATATAACAGGTGAAATTCTAAAACCAATTATTTCGAAAAATTGGAATCAGAAAAATTTTACTTCAAATAATCACTTACCTCATTTTCAATATGAAAATCAAAAACAATTGGTATACAAAAGTAAAAAAATTGGAAAAAATAAATATAATTCATCAAACTTATTTTTTGAACCATTACTGGTTGAGGGAAAAATATTTTACTATGATCCAACTGGAAGTATATTTAATTTTTCTACTGAAAATCAAGAATTGAATTGGAAATTTAATTTTTATAAAAAGAGATATAAGAATATTCCAATTAAAATTAAATTAATATATTCTAAAAATAATTTAATTGTTACTGATAACCTAGGTTATATTTATTCTCTTTCAATAGATACAGGTAAACTTCAGTGGGCTAAAAATTATGGAATACCATTTTTGTCAAATATTAAAATTGATGAAGGAAATATTTTTGCATTAAATCAAGATAACAAATACTACATAATAAATGAACTTGAGGGCCAACAGGTTTTAAGCGTTGAAACATTTCCCTCATTTTTAAAATCTAAACAAGAAACAAATCTAAGTATCGACTCAATTAAAAATAATATATATTTTGTTACTTCTACTGGTGAATTATATTCGATAAATTATAGAACAAAAAATATTAATTGGATTTTCACATTATTTTTAAGTTCTCAAGGAAGAGGATCTGATTTATTTTACTCTTCTCCTATAGTATACAAAAAAGATCAGTTATTTTTAAGTAGTTCAAATTCTACTTATTCAATTGACAGTAAAAATGGAAGTATTAATTGGGAATTGCCTTTCTCAACCAATCTAAGACCAATCGTATCTGGTAAGTTTGTTTTTTTGGCGTCAAAAAATGGATTTCTAATTAATATTAATTCAAATAATGGCAAAGTAATTTGGTCAAAAGATATATTTAAAAATAATAAAAAGTTAAAAAAAAATAAGATAGGTGAAATAATGTCATTGGTACTTGTTTCTGATCAAATATTGGTAACTACTTCAAAAGGATTTTTCTTATTTATAAATTATAAAAATGGGGAAATTATTAATTATACAAAGGCATCTAGAAATGGTTTTTTTTCAAATCCAATTTTAGTAAACAAAAAAATTTATATCATTGATAATAAAATGAGAGTTTTAATTTTTAATTAGAGGATTTGCCGCTCAAAAAAGATAACTGGCTAACTATTTTGCTCTGGTTTTGATCAACTCTTTTGACAGGATACTCACCAGTAAAGTAGTGATCTGAAAATTGAGGGTAGACGTTATTTCTTTTTTCTGAACACAAAGCTTCATATAAACCATCCAAGCTTAAAAAACTTAATGTGTCTGCTCCAATAAATTTTTGCATTTCTTTTAAGTTTTTATTAGCTGCTAAAAGTTCTTTTTTTGAAGGCATATCAATTCCATAAAAATCTGGATATTTAATTTCTGGACAGGCGATCCTAACATGGACCTCTTTTGCACCCGCTTCGTACAACATCTTTACAATCTTGAAACACGTTGTCCCTCTTACAAGTGAGTCATCGATTAATATAATTGATTTATTTTTAATTGAGGACATATTTGCGCTTAGCTTTAATTTAACTCCAAGACTTCTAATATTCTGAGTTGGTTCAATAAAAGTTCTTCCAACGTAGTGATTTCTAATTAATCCAAGTTCAAAATTCATTTGTTTATGCTGGGCATATCCTATAGCTGCAGGAACACCAGAGTCTGGAACTGGCACTACTATATCACCTTCTTTTCCTGACTCTTTTGCCAATGCATGCCCTAAATTTTTTCTATATTCATATGCACTTTTTCCATTTAAAAGACTATCTGGTCTTGCAAAATAAATATATTCAAAAATGCATGGTCTACTTTTCTTTTTTGGAAATGGTTTAATACTTTTAATATTATTATCTTCAACAATTACAATTTCACCATTTTCAATTTCTCTTACAAATTTAGCTCCGATTATATCTAACGCACATGTTTCAGAGGCTAATACATATGTCTTTTTAATTTTACCTAAAATAAGTGGCCTAATACCTAATGGGTCCCTAACACCAATAAGTTTTTTATTAGTTATCATCGTAAGTGCATAACCACCTTGAATTTGAAAAAGTGCATCAATTATTTTATCTATAATTTTTACTCTTTTTGATTTGGCAATTAATTGAACAATGGTTTCAGTATCACTTGTTGTTCGAAAAATTGCTCCATCTTTCACTAAATCTTCTCTGAGATGTAGAGCATTAGTTAAATTACCATTATGTGCTATCGCTATTCCTCCACCATGAAGGTCTGCAAAGAACGGCTGAATATTTCTCAAAGAAGTTTCCCCAGAAGTTGAATAACGATTATGTCCAACTGCAAATTTACCAGGAAGATTTTTTAAGACATCTTTATTGGTGAAGTTGTCACCAACTAATCCATGCCTCTTTTCAGAATGAAAATTTTTTCCATCAAAAGATACTATTCCACAACCTTCCTGCCCCCTATGTTGTAATGCATGAAGGCCTAAGGCTGTTAAGGCTGAAGCATCTTCAATATCATGAATTCCAAAAATTCCACATTTTTCTTTAATATTTTTCATTAATTAAATTTTTTCTATTTCATTTTTTGTGTCATTCAAATTTTCTTGGCTCGGAAATTCTTCAATTAATAATTTGCTTCCTTTTTCTGTTATTGAAAAAAAGTAAGAATTTTTTAAACTCATATCCCATTTTTCATAAGAATAAAACCAATTTACGATTGAAAAAATACATACAACAAAAACATATCCTTTAAAAATACCAAAGAAAAATCCGAAAACTTTATCAACCGACCCCATACCTGTGTATGAAAATAGACGACCTACAGCTTTTCCTAGAAGAATCAATACAAATAAAGCTAGTATATAAACAGCAATGCCAAGACCAACACCAGAGACAAAATCATTATTTATGTAATCAGAAATATATGGCTCTAATTTTGGAACTAAAATTATAGTAATCACTAATGCTAAAACCCACTTAAGAAAAGATATTAAACTTATAAAAAAACCTTTTGTGAAACATTGAATTGAAAAATAAATTATAAAAATTAAAAATATGATATCAAATAAAACAATATTTTCGCTTATAAACGAAATGAAATTATCCATCAGCTTTAAAAGGCTTAAGAGTTAAAATTAATTTTGGTAATAGAGTCAAAACAGAAACCATTGCTAAAAGCATTGCTATTCCCGTAAAAACTCCAAAATAAATTGTAGGTATAAAATTAGACATTACTAATATAGAAAAACCAAAAACTATTGTTATGGAAGTATTTAAAATTGCAACACCAACAGTGTTATGACACTTCTCAAGAGTTTTATTGTAATCTTTGATTTTTTTGTACTCTTCCTTAAACCTATAAATATAATGTATGCTATTATCTACCGCTATACCTATAGTTATAGCCGCAATAGTTATAGTCATCATATCCAAAGGAATTCCTAAAAGTCCAATAATCCCTAAAATTAAAAAGGCAGCCATAAAATTTGGAACTACACCAATTAATGACAATGTTATATTTCTAAAGAGCACTAAAAACATAAAAGTTATTCCCGCCATGACCACCCCTAGTGTAAGTATTTGTGATTTGAACAAGCTTTGTAAAAGATTATTAAATAGTATCAGCACACCTGCTAATTTAAATTCTTCTGGTTTTAAGCCTATTTTATTTTCCAAGTCATAACTAATTTTTTTTATTAATTCATTTCTTCTAAGATCTTCCTTGGAGTCTAAAACTCTAAGACCAATTCTAGCCTCGTCATTTTCTATTGAAATATAGGGATCAATAATTTCTTTCTTTATCGAGTCAGGTATTTTGGTGTATAAAACCCCCATTTCTAGACCCTGTAATTTTTCTACTCCCGTTAAATCCTCAGCAACTCTAACTATAGATGCAAAAGATATTACTTTTCCTACAGAGTCCAAACCATCCAAATAGTCATGTACTTGAGTAATTCTGTCTATTTTATTTCTAGTAAACCAATATTTTGCATCATCTTTTTCATCGTCGCCCCAATCATTATCGCTATCATCATCTTTATTTTTCTTTGGAAATTTTACAATTACATCGAGAGGCGTTGTACCGCCAAGTTTTTCATCAATTAACTTCATTCCTTTATAAATTTCAGTCTCTTTATCAAAATAATTTATAAAACTATTTTCTACCTCAAGCTTAGTTATCCCTATAATGCTTACAAGTATGGCTATAATTGCAGATGCATAAATTGTTTTTGTATTTTTTTGAGCTACTTTGCTCAAAAAATCTGTAACTTTAGATTTTTTTTGATCTCTATAATTTATATTTTTTTTAGCAAGAATATTTAAAATAGATGGCAATAACGTAAAAGTTATTGATATTGAAACCAACAACCCTACTGTCATCATCCAACCAAAATCTATAATTGGTTTTATACCGCTGAAAATTAGTGAAAGAAATGCACAAATAGTTGTTAAAACAGTATAAAGTATTGGTAAAAACATTTTCTTAGAGGTCCAAAGAAGTGCATCACTATTTGAAGTATCAGGGTTCTCTTTTCTAAATTGCAAATATCTTACACTCATATGAATATTCATGGCCATAGTTAATATCAACATCAAAGCAATAAAATTTGATGATATGACTGTAACTTTCCATCCAACCAAACCAAGAAAACCAATCATTATGAAGACTGAAAAAAAACAACTTAATAAAGGTATAAATACCCAGAGCAAACTTCTAAAAACAAACCACAAAGTAAAAATAATAAACAAAAATACCCCTGCACCAAAAACTACAATATCGTTTTTAATAAAAGTCATCATATCATCAGCTATCATAGGAATTCCACCAAGATGAATGATTGGAAAAATGTCTGAAGAACTTCTCTTTACTTTGCCAGGTCCCGGATGGTCTTTAATAATTTTTCTTATCTCATTTATATTTTCATGATTTCTCTTATTATATAGTTTTTTGTAAGAGTCATAATCTTTTAGAAAATTATTATATATTTTTTTTTCTTCAGAATTAAGTTGACCATTTACTTTTTTTTCAAGGTAAATATTTTTTGTTTCAATTAATTGAGATAATTTTTTATCTGGTTTTATATAAACCAGAATTCCACTAGTTTTTCCATCATTGCTAATAACAAAATTTTTATATACTGGACTATTAATTATCTCATCAAAACCTTTATCCAAATTTACATCTGTACTAGATAAAGTTTTAAAATTTTTTATTCTATCTGCCAAGGGATCTTCATTATTTTTAAGTAGAGGAACATCTAGAATTGTAATTACGCTATCAACCCAGCTAAGATTTTCTAAAGAGTTTTTTAATAACTCAAGATTTTTAATAGTATTTTGTGATTTGAAATCATAATCTTCATTTGGTGAATGAGTATATGTTAAAACTAAAAAATCTTTAGAACCATATTTCTTATTTACTTCTCTTAAATATTTTAAGTCAGGATCATTTTCTAGAAGTAAAGTATCCGATGAAGCATCTAATTGGAAATTTTTTGAAAAATACCCAAAGCTTAACAAAAAGATTAAAAGAAGTGATAAGATAAGCTTGGGTTTTTCAATTACAGTAGTTTTGTATAAATTAGAAAGGATCACTTTTTCAGATATAGCTTAAAAAGGGATAATTTAAAATTACTTATTTTTACCCTGTTTTAGATGCATTTTTGAATTTAGTATAAATTCCTTCAAATTCTACTTTAACGTTTCCGGTAGGTCCGTGCCTTTGTTTTCCAATTATTATGTCAGCGGACCCCAGTATTTCATTCATTTTTGATTGCCATTCTCCATGTTCGACAGTACCTAGTTTGGGCTCTTTTCTTTCTAAATAGTATTCTTCCCTAAAAACAAACATAACAACATCAGCGTCTTGTTCAATAGACCCTGATTCTCGCAAATCTGAAAGCTGAGGTTTTTTATCATCTCTTTGTTCTACTGCACGTGATAATTGGGAAAGAGCCAGAACAGGAACAGATAATTCTTTTGCTAGCGCTTTAAGACCTTGTGTAATTTCAGATATTTCCTGAACTCTTCCTTCAAATCTTTTACTACCTGTTGTCATTAACTGAATATAATCAACAACTATTAAATCAAGTCCAAAAAGTCTTTTTATTCTTCTAGCTCTATTTGACAAAGCTGCAATTGTTATCGCTGGAGTTTCATCAATATAAAGAGGTAATTGATGAATGTTTCTTGATGTTTCAATCAGTCTATTGAATTCCTCCTCCGAGACCTTACCTCTTCTGATGTCATTTGATTTTATTCTAGATTGCTCTGACAAGATTCTAGTTGAAAGTTGTTCTGAGGACATTTCTAAAGAAAAAAAAGCAACTGATGATTTTTTGTTTTCATCTAAAATTTTTTTAGATGCATAATATGCAATATTTGTTGCTAAAGCTGTTTTACCCATCGATGGTCGACCTGCTATTATTACAAGATCTGATTTATGCAAACCACCAAGTCGTTCATCGAGATCATCAAGCCCAGTTGGTATACCAACTATACCTTGGTCATTTTTCATAGCATTTGTTGCCATCTCTATGGTCTGATCTAGAGCTTGATTAAATTTTAGGAAAGATTGATTAAAAGTTCCTCTTTCAGCCAAGTCGAACAATGACTTTTCTGTATCTTGAATAATAATTTCTCCAGATTTTTCTGTTGAGTCGTCCATAGACTCATCAGATAAATTCTGTGATATTTGAACAAGTTCACGTCTTACAAATTTTTCATGAATAATTTTTGCATAATCAATTGATTGTCGTGTAGAAGAAGAAAATCTAGTTAATTTAACCAGATATTCAGTCCCACCAATTTCTGATAATCCTTGATCATTTTCCAAAGAATTTTTTAGTGTAATAGGATTTGCTATCATTCCTTTGTTATGTAAATTTTCTATTAAATTATAAATCTTTGAGTGCAAAGGATCATAAAACTCTTTATGATTTATTATACCTGAAACTTCATCTATAATATCATTATTTACTAAAATCGAACCAATTAAAGCCTGCTCAGCTTCTAGATTAGAAGGCAATATATTTCCTTTATTAATATTTGAATTTTCTACCTTAAGTTTTTCCATTGGATCGTTTAACTTATAGGAATGTTTTTTGATTAAAATAGAAAAGTTATTAACTTTTTTTTCTTATTGTGGAGAAATTTAAAAATTATTTGGCTTCTTTTTTTTCAACTAAAACATGTAATTCTGCTACTAGATCTGAATGTAAATTTACTAACAGAGAAAACTTTCCAACTTTATTTATTTCTTGTTTAAGGTCTATTTGCGATGGGTGAATAGTTTCCTTAAAAGTTTCAGCAAAGTACTTTGAGATTTCTTTTGGCTTTATACTAGCAAAAAGATCCCCATTTTCTTTAGTTTCTTTTTTAAAGATTAATTTTTTATTCTTAATTTTCTCAATAACTTGTTTTGCTAGATTCTTTTGTTTAGCATTTTTCTTGTTAATCTCTTCTTTTTTATTTTTAACAAAATCAATATTTTCTTTATCTGCTCTTAACGCTTTTCCTTGTTTTAAAAGAAAATTCCTTCCATAGCCATCTTTTACTCTAACTACTTCGCCAATTTTTCCTAGGTTTCTTATATCTTCTAATAATATTATTTCCATTTATACTAGTCCTAAAATTTTAGCTCTTTTAATTGCTAGAGAAAGTTGCCTTTGTTTATTTTGTGATACAGATGTAATTCTTGAAGGTAAAATTTTACCAGTATCAGATACATATTTCCTAATCACTTTTATATTTTTGTAATCGATTTCAGGTGCACCCTTAATTGAAAAGGGACAATTTTTTTTAAATCTTATTTCTGGTTTTTGAAAAAGGCTTAATTTATTATTATAACCTCCACTTCCTTTTCTTTTCCTTTTTTTATCTCTTTTCATAAACTATTTTAATTTACCAAAATATTCTTTTTTTAAGTCTAATTTATCATATTTTACAGTCAGATATCTTATTACATTGTTATCAATTGAAAGTTTTTTTTCTATATCTCTGAATGATTTTTCATCATCCGTTTCAATCTTAAAATGTATAAAAATTCCCTTTTTATTTTTATTAATTTTTGTTGCTAAATTTAATATTCCCCATTTTTCAGTCTTTAATATTTTACCAGATTGGTTAATTAAATCGCTGTAAGTTGATATCATTTTTTCAACTTCCTGGTTTGATAGGTCCTGTTTTCCGACCAATGTGTGTTCGTAAAATGCCATTTTTCCTATAAATAAATACTTTTAAGAACGGTCTTATACTATTTAAAATTTGTTTGTACAATAGTAATAATAGTGTTTAATCACTTTAAGAAAATGAAAGCGCTATTATTTCCAGGGCAAGGATCTCAGTCTGTAAGCATGGGATCAGATTTATACAAGAATTTTGATTTAGTAAAAAAAATATTTAAAGAAACAGACGATAAATTAAATTATTCTCTATCAAAAGTAATTCTCGAAGGACCCGAAAGCGAATTAAAACTTACCAAGAATACTCAGCCTGCAATTTTAACAATAAGTTACTCAATATTTAAATTAATAACAGAGGAATTTAATATACAAATTAAAAATAATATTAAATTTTTTGCCGGACATTCTCTAGGAGAATATAGCGCACTTGTTGCATCTGACTCTTTAAATTTTTCTGACGCCATATTTCTTTTGCATGAAAGAGGTAAGTCTATGCAGGAAGCAGTACCAGAAGGCAAAGGCTCTATGCTGGCAGTAATGGGATTAAAAGTAGAGGAAATAAAACAATTTATATCACAAATTAAAAAAGAAAAAGGTATTTGTGAAATAGCAAATGATAATTCATATAATCAAATTATTTTAAGTGGAGATAAAGAGGCTATAGAAGATATAAATAAAATTTTAAAAGAAAATAAAAAAAAATCAATTTTTTTACCAGTGAGCGCTCCATTTCATTGTTCTTTAATGAAACCAGCTGCAAAAAAAATGGAAAAAAAAATAAATGATTCTATTTTTAAAACTCCTTCTATCGAGTTAGTAAGCAATGTAACCGCCAAGCCTACAAAAGACCCTTCTGAAATAAAAAACTTATTAATTCAGCAAATTTTTTCAAAGGTAAGATGGAGAGAAAGTATAGAATTTATGATAGAAAATGGTGTAAAAGAGCTTATAGAGATAGGCCCTGGAAAAGTATTATCAGGACTAACAAAAAGAATTAATGACAAAGTTTTGACTAAAAGTATAAATACAGTAGAGGACATTAAAAATCTGAATGATTAATTTTAAAAATAAAAAAATTTTAATAACAGGAGCGACTGGTGGTATTGGTGGGGCACTTGTAAAAAAATTTATTTCTCTACATGGAGAAGTTCTCGGAACTGGAACAAAAATTGAAAAACTTGACTTACTAAAAAAAGAAAACCCAGGAATGAAGATTAAAAAATTTGATATATCAGATCATTCAAAAATAGAAGATTTTGTCGAAAACGTTTCACTTGAATTAGGAGGCTTGGACATATTGATTAATAATGCTGGTGTTAATGTAGATAATTTATCATTACGCATGAAAGATGACGAGTGGAAAAAAGTTATAGATATTAATTTAACATCTACTTTTTTATTATCTAAATATTCTATTAAGAAAATGTTAAAAAATAAATTTGGTAGAATTGTAAATATTACATCAGTGGTAGGTCATAGCGGTAATTTAGGTCAGGCTAATTATTCGGCCTCTAAAGCGGGTATAATTGGCATGTCAAAAAGTTTGGCCATTGAATATGCAAAAAAAAATATAACTGTTAACTGTGTTTCACCAGGTTTTATCGAAACAGATATGACAAAGAATATAGCTGAGAAAGTAAAGATGCATTTAACTTCAAGAATTCCTATGTCTAAATTAGGTACAGGGGAAGACGTATCAAATTGTGTAGCATTTTTATCTTCGGAATCAGCTTCTTATGTTACTGGCGAAACTATGCATGTTAATGGCGGAATGTATATGTCTTGACAAAGAAAAAAAATAATTTTAATACCAATCCTAGGAAAAATCAAATAAAAGGAATTAAATGTCAAAAGATGTAGCCGGAACAGTAAAAAAAATAGTTGTAGACCACTTAGGTGTAGAAGAAGATAAAGTTACTGAGGAAGCAAGTTTTATAGATGATCTTGGAGCAGATAGCTTAGATACAGTAGAATTGGTTATGGCTTTCGAAGAAGAATTTGGATCAGAAATCTCAGATAATGAAGCTGAAAAAATTTTAACAGTGGGAGATGCTATAAAGTTTATTGAAAGTAAATCAAAATAAACTTAAATAATTCTAAAGATGAACAACTTAAGCAGTAAACCTCTTATGCTTGTTTTATCATCACCATCCGGCGCTGGAAAGACTACGCTTTCAAAAAAAATTCAACAATCAGATAATACTTTTAGAATATCAGTTTCACATACTACAAGAAAAGCAAGAGCAAACGAAGTAGATGGAGTAGATTACCATTTTGTCAGTGAAGAAAAATTTAAAAATTTACTCAAAGAAAATGCTTTTTATGAGCATTCAAAAATATTTGGAAATTACTATGGAACATCAAAAACTTCAGTAGACGATATTGTAAAAAATAAATGTAATGTATTATTTGATATTGATTGGAAAGGTGCTGAACAGTTAAGTAAATTTAGTGAGTTGAATTTGCTAAAAATATTTATTTTACCTCCTAGTAAAGAAGAATTAAAAAAAAGACTAATATCAAGAAATCAAGATGGCAAAGAATCAATAAAAAATAGACTTTTAGCTTACTCACAGGATGTGAAACATTCCGACGAATATGATCATGTAATTATAAATGATAATGTTGATAATTGTTTTAATGAAATAAAAAAAATAATTTCTAACAAATTAAATTCCTAAATACTTTTATTTAATTCTTTCAAAATATTCTGTTAATTTATAGTAGTCAGCACATGATAGTTCTGATGGTCTTGAACTTAGATCTATCTTAAGTTTTTTAGCTAGAGAATTAGAATTTTTAAATATTTTTGCAAAAGGTTTATTTATCATTTTTCTTCTATTTGAAAAAAAAACATTTGTTATTTTTTCTAAATTTTTAATGTTATTAATTGTATAATTAATTTTACTTTTTGGTTTAAACACCAATATTTTAGAATCTACAGCTGGCCGAGGAAAAAAACAATTTCTAGATATTTTAAAGTTTTCAACAATATCAAATCGATAATTTGTTAATATTGTGATCCTTCCATATTGTTTAGTGTTAGGTTTAGCTAAAATTCGATCGGCTACTTCTTTCTGGAACATAAATATAATTTTTTTAAAAAAAGGTGGCCAAACTTTTACTTTTAAAAAATTAGCTAAAATCTGTGTTGAAATATTATAAGGAAGATTTCCAAAAACTATAACATTTTCTAATAAAATATTATTCAAATTATACTTAAGTATGTCTTGATTAATTATTTCAACATTTTTTTTATTTGAAAATTTTATTTTTAAAATTTCATATAATTTTTCATCTTTTTCAATCAAAGTGATTTTTCTTATATCTTTATCAATTATTGGAACCGTTAAACTTCCTGAACCCGGACCTATTTCTAATATATTTTGATTTTTAAGATTATCTAATGATATAATTTTTTTTATTATATTTTTATCAATTAGGAAATTTTGCCCTAAAGATTTCTTAAGTCTAATCATTTATCTTGTAAAAAATTTTATTGCCTCAATTAAACTTGTGGGATCTGCTATATTTTTTTTTATTATATCTCTACCTGTTCCATGGTCTGGTGAGATTCTAACAAAAGGAAGTCCTAAAGTTATATTAATTGCATTAAAACCAAATATGGCTTTGAAGGGAGACAAAACCTGGTCATGATACATTCCTACCAAAACATTAAAATTTTTGTTTTTAAACTTCATAAATGCCGTATCCGAAGAAATTGGACCAACAACTCTTATCCCCCTTTTTTTAAGCTTGTTTATTACAGGTAAAATGATTTTTTTTTCCTCAGAATTATTTCTAAACTCATCATTGTGTGGATTTAAACCTGTAACAGCAATCTTAGGTTTAATTTGAAATTTTGTTTTATAAAATTTATTTATGGTAAAAATCTTATTGTAGATTTTTTTGCTAGATATGCTTCTTGAAACTTTTTTCAATTTAATATGGGTTGTAATAGGGGATACAGATAACTTTTTATTATAAATAAGCATTGCTTCATTTCCAAAAGTACCAGTTTTCTTTGCAAGAAATTCGGTTAGTCCCAAACCATTTTGAAATATTTCATTTTTATTTATAGGGCAATTAATAAAACCTAAAATTTTTTTTTCACTAGCAAATTTTATTCCAATATTTAAAGATTTGAAAATGTAGTTTTTTTTGTTAATTTTTTCAAAAGCAAAGGGTTTATTAAATTTAATTGGAATGTCATATATAGATAAACCTTTTTTAGAATTTACATCATTAAGGTTATTAATTTTATTAATCTTTAATGGAATTTTTAAAATTTCAAATTGTTTTTTGAGCAAATCATAACTGCCGATAATAAAAATATTTATATTTTTAAATTTATTTCTTTTTTTCCATGCTTTTGCGATTATTTCAGAATTAATACTATCAGGATCGCCAGAAATAACTGCTACCAATTTTTTCATAAAAAGTTAATTTGCACAGTTCGCTCTAAATTAGAATAGTGCGATTTTGAAAACATTTGCAATTTGTTTTCTTTTTCTATCCTTATTATATTATTTTTGATTTTTTCTATATCTTTTTCAAAAACTTTCTCTCCAACTTTTTTAATTATTACAATCGTATTTGCTAAGTATATCGGTTCACTATGTTCATCAGTTTTAAGATTTTTTATGCCATTGTAAATTTTTTTTGATAAATCTCTTTTATCTATCCAGCCAATATTACCGCCATAATTTGATGAAGCAGAAATACTAAATTTTTTTGCTGTTTTTTCAAATCCTTCACTATTAATATTTTCAGAAATTTCATCTAAAATTATTTTAGAATTTTCTTGTTGCTTTATTTCTATTTCAGAAAGTAAAAATTTTCTTTTACTTTCAGCATTTTCCATTTGAGTATTTATTTTGTTTTCAATTTCAGACATATTCAAAACTATTTTATTCTTATATAATTCGAAAATTAATGTGTTCCACTTTAAGTCTATCTCAAATCTTTTCTTTAGTCTTTCAAAACTTACGCCATTTGATGTTAATAAATTTTTTAATTCATCTTTGCCTATTCCTAAATTGTTAGATGAATTAACAATTAATCTTTCAAGATCAGATTTATTAAATCGATCAATATTGTATTTTTTAATTTCCATTTCTTTAATTTTTCTTTTAATTAATGACTGAACTGCAACATTTTTTATCTTTTCTTTATTTGAGTTATCGATTTTATTATTAGTTAATAAAGAAACTAAACGCATTTCTTTAACTAAATCATAATAAGTTATTGGAAGATTTCCTACAGATATAATTATTGAATTATTTATATTTGAAAATACTTTTGTACTATTAAATAAAAAAAAAAATACTAAAATACAATTGAAAATCTTTTTCATTTATTTAACTTTTGGACTAAATACATCCCCTAAAGGTATTAATGAAATTTGAAACATTAAGCTATCTGCATGATCAATATCTCTGTCTTCATAAAATTTTCTTCTAAAAACCACACCAGCTCGCAAACAATCATTTAGGTAATCATAAGCTAAGCTATAAAACTCAGTGGATTCTGTTTCAAGATTTCTTCTAAAATCTAATTTCATTTCGTTAGCATCATTAATTGATATTTTTAAGTCTGACTTAATGTAGTTTGAACTTCCGATATGGTTGTTCTCTTCTAAATATTTTAAATTAAAATCCGTATTCCCCATTATTAACTTTGCGCCAATTTCATTATAGTTAATATCGTTATAATTATGGTCTATTGTAAATTTGTTTGTAAGTTTTAGGTTATCACTTAATTTGATTGAACCTTCACCCACAACATCAGATGTTTTTTGATGTAATGAACTTCTTAGAGGAATATCATGATTTTCATCTAAATTATAAACTTGTCCAATAGAGAATGAATAATTCTCATCTATCGGTAAATTTTGATCATCTAATTCATTATTAATAATTTCAACTCCTAAAGCTATACTCGCTCCTTTTTCAATAACATCACCTTGAGAATTTTTATTTAAAGAAAAAATATTTGAGTAAGATAATTTTACATCATCATCTTGAATATTTCTCATATGTCCCGGAGCCAATCTTAATGACATCTTTGGAGTTAAAAAACTTACTTTACTTTTTTTAGCATCCCTTTTCGTCATTGGCAAACTAGCATTATAAGCAATAGCACTAGAAAATTCAGAATTTAAACCATCAGTTTTATATTCGTCGGCATCAGCCTCGTAATTAACGACTTTAAAAAGACCTTCAAGGTTAGTTTTGACACCTTTATAATTACTAAATGGTCTTGATTTCCAATTAAAATCATTAACCCACATTTTAGTAGTTTGATTTACTTCAACATTTTTTATGTACGCGTTACTAAAAATATTCACCAAACCCAACTTTTCATCAGAAAAAATATTTCTATCAAAAGATAAATTTGGCAAGATATACTCATATCTTGATCTGTCTGTTTTTTTTAAATCTTCATACATTGTTGCAGAAAATCCCAAATAATTAATATCATCTTGAAATTCATAATTAATGTTAGTTTCAAGTATGTTATCTTCAAAATTTGCAAGTTCAGTTTGGATTTCATGAACTTCTAAGTAGGTAGGATTTGAAACTCTCTGAATGTTTATCTCTAAATCATTATTATATTCTTCATTTTCTGCAAAATTTATATTAAATTTAGTAAAAAAATGAGTTCTTGCCCCCGGAAGTTTAATATCATTATTTTTTTTGTAACCTTTTGTATAACTAGTATCTAATACTAAATAAGCATTATCGAATGCCTGTCTATACTCATTCATTATTAGAATATTTTCATTAGCATACAATTTCGGAGTTATTGTAAGGTCTCGATCTTTACTCATAGCCCAAAAATATGGAACAGTTGAACCAAAACCAACCATTGAGTTATCTGTAAAACTTGGAACAAGAAAACCAGACTGTCTTTTTACAGTTGGATCAGGGTGAAAGAACTTTGGAAAGTAAAAAACTGGAAAATCATAAATTTTCATTACCGCATCACTATAATATATAGTCTTTTTTGCGCTACTATGTTCGATTTTTTTTGCTCTTATTGTCCAAGGAGGACATTTATCACCCTCTCTTTTTTTGCATGATGTAAAAACACCTTTTTCAAAAATAGTATTTTCTTCTGTAATAGTTGCGCTGTTAGCATAAAATCTTGGATCATTTCTTTTGTCTTCTTTTAAAGTCTCATCGTTAAAATAAGATTTAATATCACTTCCAACTATTTTTTTATTTTTTTCATCAACATAAACTTCAGAAAACAAATATTTATTATCTCTATTATCTAAAATCTCAATCTCACCTTTTGAGAAAAACATATTTTTAAGTGTTAAATAATTAAACATATTTACTGATATTTTATTTCCATTAATATCAGTAATTTCAGTATAATTTTTGGAATAGATCATTTTCTTTTTATCATCATAAAACATATCTTTTCCATTAATTTCATAATTTGCAGATGTTATGATTTTTGTTGGTCCAAAGGTTTTAACAATTCCTTTTATTTTGTCATATTCTGCACTATCACTAAAAATTCTATTTTTAATTTGATCAAATATCTCAACATTTCCTTTTGCATATACAACCTTAGTAATTTTATCTACTTCTACTGATGAAGCGTTAATATTAATTTCTTTTCCATACAAATTTTTAGAAAGAAGAAATAGCAAAACTAAAAATAAATTTATAAAAAGTTTACTTTTCATTAATCCTCATTACCCCTACTGAACAAAATAGTGATAGAATAATAATTGGAGACCACACTGATACCAGCATAGGTATTCTTTCAGTAGTACCCAAGGCTGTTGAGAAATTCTTAAAATAAAAAATAATAACGCAAACGACTATTGAAAGTAATATATAATAAGTATTTTGCTTTCTATCATTTGAGGTTAATGTAAAAATTCCTGCTAAAAACACCATCAAAATTAGAAAAAAAGGAAGAGATAAATAAAAATGTTTTTTTTCCATTAGTAATTGTGGATTATAGCCTTTGCTAATAAGCTTATCCATATTAGTTATTAATTGGTAGAAAGATATAGTGTCCAGATTTGAATAAATTGAACTCAATTTATCATCGCTAAAAGTAGATGGAAATTCCAAAGTAAGAAAATTTTCTTTTTTACCTTCATTTGAAAAGTCAATAACAAAGCCCTCTCTTACTTGCCAGGGGTTCTCAGATATTATGGCTTCAGAAGCATCTATTCTTGTTTCTAAAATATTATTTTTATTAAATTTATAAATTGACAAATTAATTAAACGGTCACCTTCAAATCTCTCAGATTTAATTATATTAATATTATCCCCGTTTTTTTCTCTTATCCAAATACCATTTGAATTTATTGATGCCAAATGAGATTTATCAATATCATACTTGCCTTTTATATCTTCATAATATTTAACAGTAATTGAGGTGATTGGATTAAATGCAAATAATATAATAATTGATATAAATAAAGAGGCAAATGAGAATAAAATTAAAAAATTAATATTTGAAAAACCAAAAGTTTTTAATGCAATTAAATCTCTGTTATTTTTCAGTTTAATAAAAACCCACATTGAAGAAAGGAATAATATAAAAGGTAATAAATTAATTAAAATACTTGGAATTATCATTAGTGACAAAACAAGAGGCAACAAAATTCCAACTTCATAGTTTTTAAAGTAATTAATTTCTTCAAATAAGTTTAAAATCAATCCTAAACAACAGAATAAAAGAATTATATTTCCAAATGATTTTAAAAACTCAAATATTAAATATTTATTTATTACAAAAGTATTCATTCAACTCTCTTCTTATTTTCATTATTAAACTGAAGTAACAAAATATAGTAAAGTAATGGAACAGAAATTAACGGAGCAAAATAGTATATGTAAGAGTAAGTGTAAGATTTCCCCGAGTATCTGACTAAAATTTCAGCTATTATTAATGTAAGAAAACCCATTCCAAAGAAAAGATATTTAAATATATTTTTTCTTTTACTTTCATTTCTAGAAATTAATAAAAATGATAACATCATAGTAATAGAAGGTATATACAGTGGCATCCCGAATCTTCTGTTAATTTCCGATAGAGTATCAATTTTTGATTTTGTTTTCGGACAATTAAGTAAATTTTCTTGAGAGTATTTTTTTAGTAAACATTTTATTAATGTTTGAGAAGATGTTTCTTGAATTTTAGGCATAATTATTGATTTGGTTTTCATGCCTTGAAGAAGTAAATTAGTTTTTTTAAAATTTACTGATTGTATTTCTTTATCTTTATTTTGTGTTTGTATAGTTCCAATTTCTAAAGCTAGGTAGCTTTCACTTCCTGATTTTATAATTTTTCCCTTTTGTGCAAAAATAGTTACGTTACTTGAATTGCTGGATTCCTCTATACCTAAAGTTTGACTATCATCCCTAATAAAAATATTTTTCATTATATCATTTCCATCTTTTTCTTGAACATAAATTGTCAATCCTTCAACAGTATCGTTAAATTGATTAGATTTAATCATACTTGAGATATAGTCTAGATTTGATGATCTAATTAATGATCTAGAATGATTTAAAAATGAAGGATTAATTAAAGACGCCAGTGTTAATTGTAAAATTGTTACTAAAATAGAAATTTTAAAAAAGAAATTTACTAAATTTATTTTATTAAGACCAGAAGTCCACAAGATTAAAAATTCATTTTCTCCTTCAAATTTTAAAATGGTTAATAGCAAAGCTATAAGAAATGAGAGAGGTATAAATTTAGTTAATATCTTGGGTATGTTAAGTATTGAATAATTTAAGTAGACTGAAACTGCATGGCCATCATCTACTATTAAATCTAAAAAATTTACAGCCTGAACTGTCCACACAATTATGGTAAAAGTGAATAATACAAGGATAAAATACTTGCTTAATTCAGAAAAAAAGTGCCTATAAATTTTATTACTCAACATTATTAAAGTTTTTGTATATAATTAAAGCAACTTTAAATAAATTTCAATCTTAGGTTGACCAAATGATAAATTTTATAAAAGAATTTGATGATAAAGGGGAAAATTTAGGTTTTTTATACCCGAAGTCAAGCTTTACCAATTTTTTCTAAAAAATTATGTCTATTAAATTAAATTATTCAAATAAAACAAGTAGTAAAATATCGTCTAACATTGTCCTATTTTGTGATGAAAAATATAGCGTCAGCGGATTAAAAAAATATCTTTCTAATACTGAGTTTTCTTACATAAATGATTTATTAAAAACAAGTGACTTAAAAAAAAATTTATTTGTTTTTGAGGTTAATTCTAAAAAAAAAATAGTATTAGTATCAATTAAAAATAATTTAAAATCTTCTGATGTAGAAAATTTAGGAGCAGAGTTTTACAAAAAAGTTAATCATGGTAAGAATATTGAATACTATATAATTTCAGATAGTATAATAGCGAAATACGATAATTTTTTAGGTCATTTCATTCATGGTTTAAAATTAAAATCTTATGAGTTTAAAAAATATAAAACAAAAAAAGATACAAGACTTATTTCGATTAATGTAATAGGTAACAAAAATAAGCCGTCAGTTAAAAATCAATTAAAATTTAAAGCATTAGAAGAAGGAACTTTTTATGCACGAGATTTAGTTTCCGAGCCGGGAAATGTTTTGCATCCTGATGAGTATGCAAAAAGACTAATCTCTCTTAGAAAAGATGGATTAATAGTTAATTTATATGATGAAAAAAAATTAAAAAAACTTGGTATGCATGCTTTACTTGGTGTGGGACAAGGAAGTATCAGAGGATCATATCTTGTAACTATGGAATGGAATGGAGCAAAAAATAATTCTAAGCCGTTGGCATTTGTTGGAAAAGGTGTTTGTTTTGATACTGGAGGATACTCATTAAAACCTGCAAGATTCATGGAGGACATGACCTATGATATGGCAGGATCAGCAACCGTAGTAGGTTTAATGAAAAACTTTGCATTAAGAAAAGCAAAAATAAATGCCGTTGGTGTTGTTGGTCTCGTAGAAAATATGGTTAGTGGAAATGCTCAAAGGCCTGGTGATATTGTTAAATCTTATAGTGGTAAAACTATAGAAATCTTAAATACAGATGCAGAGGGGCGATTAGTTTTAGCTGATGCATTAACATTCACTGAAAAAAAATTTAAACCTAAATTTATTGTTGATTTAGCTACTCTGACAGGTGCAATAATAGTTTGCTTAGGATCAGAATATGCAGGACTTTTTTCTAACGATGATAAACTATCTAAACAAATATTTAATGCAGGGGAAAAAACGGAAGAAAAAGTATGGAGAATGCCTCTTCACAAAAATTATGATAAACTTATGGATTCTAAGAATGCTGATGTGCAAAATATAAATTATGTTGGTGGAGCAGGATCAACAACTGCGGCGCAATTTTTACAAAGATTTATTTTAAACAAAACCCCATGGGCACATTTAGATATCGCTGGTATGGCTTTTTCAAAATATGGCGGGGCTTTAAACTCAGGTGGTGCTACAGGATTTGGAGTTAGGTTGTTAAACCAACTTGTTGAAGAAAATTATGAGTAGCACAGAACAAACTCTCTCAATCATCAAACCTGATGCTGTTGAAAGAAATTTAGCAGAAAAAATACAAGAAAAGTTATTGGCAAATAAATTAATTATTAAAAATCAAAAAAAAATACAAATTTCAAGAGAAGAAGCTGCAGAGTTTTATCAAGTTCACCAAACAAAACCTTTTTATGACAGATTATGCAATTATTTATCTTCAGGACCGATAATTGTTATGATTTTAGAGGGGGAAAACGCTATTAGTTTAAATAGAAAATTAATGGGAGCTACCGACCCAAAAAAAGCCGATAATGGTACCATAAGAAAAGAATTTGGGATATCAATCGATAAAAATTCAGTTCATGGATCAGACTCAATTGACAATGCAAAAAAAGAAATAGATTTTTTTTTCAAAAATTAATTTTTAACTGTATATTTTTCTAATAGCCATAGAGTAAGCTTTATATTCCTCATTTTGAACTTTTTGTCTCAAAATTTTCATATTATCATTTTTTTTAATCCAAACTCTCTTTTTTATAATTGATCTACCATTATCCAATTTTTCATCAACAAAATGAACTGTGCATCCAGTTAATCTCTCGCGGGCTTTTAAAACACGGTCAAAAGTATTTAACCCTTTGTATTTTGGCAAAAGAGAAGGATGAATGTTGATTATTTTTCCTTTAAAATTTCTTACAAAATTTTTCGATAAAACTTTCATAAAACCCGCTAAACATATAAGTTTTATTTTACGAGCAACAATTTCTTTAATTACCTTTTTTTCAAATTCTTTTTTATTCTTGTCTAATATTAAATGAGGAATAGCAAATTTTTTTGCAAAATTTATACCGCCTGCATTTTTTTTATCTGATACCACCAAATCTATATTTATGGGAAAGTTATATTCTCTTGAGTTTTTTATAATTGAATTAAGATTTGTACCGGAACCCGATATAAAAATACAAGCTTTATTTTTTTTTACCATTTTAGCTTTTTAATTAAATTGATTTTTTTTGATGATTTTGAAATAAAACCAATTTCATAAGGCCTATATCTTTTATTAAAATAAAGTTTTAACTTTTTTGCTCTTTTTTTATCTGTAATTAAACAAAAACCGATTCCGCAATTAAAAGTTTTTAACATTTCATTATCACTGATATTTTTATTTTTAAGCCACTTAAAAATTTTTAATATTTTTATTTTTGATAGGTCAATATTTGCACACATCCCATTTGGTATAGATCTTGGTAAGTTTTCAATTATACCACCCCCAGTAATATTCGCAGATGAATTTATCAAATCTTTTTTAACAATTTTTAAAACTTCATTAGTATAAATTTTAGTAGGAGCAAGTAATTCTTTTTTTAAAAAACTATTAACTTTATTTTTTTTTAAAACCTTTCTAACCAAAGAAAAACCATTAGAATGCAATCCACTTGAAGGCACTCCTAATATTAAATCATTTTTTTTAACTTTATTTTTTGTTAAAATTTTTCTTTTGGATACAATTCCTACCGAAAAACCTGCTAAATCAAATTTATCTTTTTCATAAGTTCCCGGCATTTCAGCAGTTTCTCCACCAACCAAAAGACAATTTGAAATTTTACATCCTTCAATAATACCTTTTACAATTTTTTTCATTTTAGAAAGTTTTAATTTTCCAGTTGCAATATAATCTAAAAAAAATAAAGGTTTTGCGCCTTGAACTATGAGGTCATTTACACACATAGCAACCAAATCAATACCAATGGTATCAAATTTTTTAAACTGGTTTGAAATTTCTAGCTTCGTTCCAACACCATCAGTACTACTAACTATTAGAGGATCTTTAATTTTCTCAGAACTAATATCAAATGTTGAAGCGAAGTTTCCAATATTGCTTTTATTAATTCTATTCAACTTTTTTTTGAAGGCTCGTTTGGAGAATTTCTGAATATAAGTAGTAAATTTAGCTGCAGTTTCTATATTTACACCGCTTTTTTTGTAACTATTTTTTGTTTTTTTCATGAATAAAAATGATAATTAAATAGTTTATGAAAAAAGTTATTATCTTTTGTTTAATAATATTATTTTTTACTAAAACTCAAAATGTTTTCGGGGCTACAAGAGTGTTTGCTGTTGATAATATTCTTGTCACCGGAGAGTTAAATAATAACAATTATAGGCAAAAATATTCAGAAATTGCATTTAGAAAGGGTTTTCAAAAACTTGTAGTTGGTATAGTTAGGCAAAAAGACCAGAAGGCACTTTTTAGTACTGACATAAAAACAATTAAATCTCTAGTTTCAAGTTACAAAATTATAAAGGAAAATATTAGAGATAATACCTATGAACTTGAGTTAGGAATTACATTTGATCGCAAATTGGTAGAAAGATTTTTGCAGGAAAAAAACATCTCTTATTCAGACTTAAAAAAATTAAATATACTAGTTTATCCAATTCTAATAGTAGATTCAGAGATACAGGTGTTATCAAAAAACAAGTTCTTTGAAGAATGGAACAACGATGAAGCTTTAGAAAATATAAGTTTTATTATGCCAGTTCAAAATTTAGATGATATTGACTTCATTAAAAAAAATCTTTCAGATTTGGAAGAAAAGAATTTATCAAGACTTGTTGATAATTATGAAATTAAAAATAGTACTATTTTAATTCTTAGATATGATGAAAAAAAATTAAATGTATTTTTAAAAACTAATCTTGCAGGCACAAACAAGGTTAAACAAATTGATTTCGGGTTGGAAAATTTAGAAAACATTAAGGCAAGAGAACAAATAATATTAAAATTAAAATATTATATAAGCGAACTATGGAAAGAGGAGAATTTAATTGATATTTCAACGCCATCCTATCTTACTGTCAACACTAAAATTGATAATAAAACTTCATTAAAGGAAATAATTGAAATAATAAAAAAAATTAGTTTAATAGAAAATTATTCAGTAGAACAGTTAGATAAACATTCTGCTAAAATTAAAATTAAGTTTTTTGGAAAAATTAAAAATCTTCAAGAAAGATTGATTGAAAATGGATTTGAATTTAAAATATTACACGACGAATGGAATTTATATTTAAAGATTTAAAATGACTGAGCAATTAATTTTCAAATTTCCATTCAAAAAAAGTTATTCAAGTAAAGATTTTTATGTAGCTAAGAATAACTTCAATGCTTTTAAACTTGTAGAAAGCTGGCCTCGTTGGCCAAGTAGATTTATAAATATTTTTGGTCCCAAAGGTTGTGGCAAAACTCATTTAGCTAATATTCTAATGGGTAAAATTCATTGTGAATTAATTGCAGCTAATAAAGTTAATGAAAAAATTTTAAATAAATATAAAACCAAAGAGTGTTTAATTATTGATGATTTTGATAATAATATAGATGAGAAACTGCTTTATTCAATTATAAACATGGCATTTCAAGATAATAAATATCTCATTATAAGTTCGCCTATTTCCTTAAAAATGTTTAAAATAAAATTAAAAGACTTGAACTCTAGATTTACAAGTTTTATTGATATTGGGATTGATTTGCCAACAGATGATTTACTTAGGGTTATATTGACAAAAAACTTTTCTGACAAACAAATTCAAGTAAGTAAAAAAAATATTGATTATATACTCAATAATATTGATAGATCTTATGAAAAAGTAAATCTTTTTGCTAGTTCTATTGATAATTTATCATTAGCAAAAGCAAAGCCTATTAACTTACA
>CETM01054934.1_pt1 | contig 27506 bp, 28 predicted proteins | sample 361451 | NCBI WGS metagenome assembly CETM01 (sample SAMEA2622690, study PRJEB7988) | marine metagenome | isolation source: saline water (ENVO:00002010), including
CGACCATGACGATGAAGCTGGCTTCCTCGCCGTCGAGGAATTCCTCGATCACGACACGGGCGCCGGCATCGCCGAAGGCGTTGGCCTCGAGCATGTCGCGGATCGCCGCCTCGGCCTCCGCTGCGGTCATGGCCACGATCACCCCCTTGCCGGCGGCCAGGCCGTCGGCCTTGATGACGATCGGTGCGCCCTTCTCGGCCAGGTAGGCAAGCGCTGGCTCCACGTCGGTAAAGGTCTGGTAGTCCGCGCTGGGAATCGCGTGGCGGGCCAGGAAGTCCTTGGTGAAGGATTTCGAGCCTTCGAGCTGGGCGGCAGCCTGGGTCGGCCCGAAGATCGCAAGCCCTGCGGCCTGGAAGCGATCGACAACGCCCTCGACCAGCGGCGCCTCGGGGCCGACGATGGTCAGGTCAATCGCATGGTCACGGGCGAAGGCTTCGAGGGCCGCCAGGTCGGTAGCCGCGATGTCGACGTTGGAGACCTTCGGCTCGACCAGCGTGCCGGCGTTGCCGGGCGCCACGTAGATCGTCTCGACCTGAGGAGACTGAGCGACCTTCCAGGCCAGGGCATGTTCGCGGCCGCCGCCGCCGATGATCAAAACCTTCATCTGCAACCTTGCTCGACTATTGGGTAAGGGGGAGTGCGCAATTGGGCGCGCATTATGCCAGAAAGCCGACGGCCGTGTCGGGAGGGCTCAGTCCTTGTCGCGACTTTTGTCGCCGCCCATGTCGTCTTTTTGGCTGTCACCGGGGCCCTGTTGAAAGGTCTTCTGCCAGAAGCGCATGTTCTCTTCGGCCATCTCGCGCATCATTTCCATTGGCGTGTGCCGCATGGCTTCCTTCCACTGGTCCTGCATGCGCTGCTGCTGCTCCATCATCAGCTGGGTGCCCTGCTCGAGGTAGCGGGCTAGCGGCAACGGCTGGGCCATATCATAGACACGAATGAACTGGGCCAGCAGATCGTTGGAGAAGACCTCTGAGTCACCGCCGGACTGCTCCTGTTCGATGATGATCGACAGCAGGATGGTGCGCGTCAGGTCTTCTCCGGACTTGGCATCCTCGACGCGAAACGGCACTTCCTCGAGAATCAGGCTGCGCAGGTCTTCGAGCGTCACATAGCGGCTCTGTTCGGTATCATAGAGCCTGCGGTTGGCATACTTGCGAATCACGCGCACGGACGGTGCTCCTATTATCGGCTTTGCTGGTATTGTGCACCGCGTCTGGCGTTCTAGCCACCGTCGCCGTCCCCTGTCATCCGTTGCGCGCCGCCGAGGCCTCATGAACCTGATCCTGCTCGACCCTGCCGACCTCACCGACGACCACCACGCCTGGGTGCGTGATCCAAGGCGACTGCGCCATCTGCGAGAGGTGCACCGGGCTCGCCCCGGCGATGAACTGACGCTTGGCGTGAGAGGCGGGGCCATCGGTCGCGGCCAGCTGGTAAGCCTCGACGACGATGGCGCCCGCTTCGCCCTCGATGCCCTCGACCAGGCCCCGCCACCAGCCTTGGATATCGAACTCGTGCTGGCCCTGCCGCGACCGCGCATGCTGGCGCGCTCCCTGGAGCACGTCACGGCCCTGGGGGTGAAGCGCATCACCCTGCTGCACACCCGGCGCGTCGAGAAAAGCTACTGGCAATCCCCCGAGCTATCCGCCGAGAAGATTCACCAGCACCTGGTGCTGGGCCTGGAGCAGGCCCGCGACACCGTGATGCCGGACGTGGAACTGGAAACCCACTTCAAGCCCTTCGTCGAGGACCGCCTAGCGGGAAGGCTCAGGGAGCGCAGCGGGCTGCTGGCCCACCCGGGCATGCAAGCCGCCTGCCCTCGCGGCCTTGACGCCCCGGCGACCCTGGTGGTGGGCCCCGAGGGCGGGTTCATTCCCTATGAGGTAGAGGCGCTATTGGCGGCCGGCTGCCAGGGGATTCACCTGGGCAGCCGAATCCTGCGGGTCGAAACAGCCGTCATCGCTCTGCTGGCGCGACTCGGCTAGCCGACCTCACTGCTGCAAACGCTCGAGCAAGGATACCGTGGCGAAACCGTCGGGCGTCAGCCCCTGAGCGGCCTGATAGGCCCGCAGCCCGGCGCGGGTGTTGGGGCCCATGATACCGTCCGGGGTCCCCGTGGCGAAGCCCCGAGCGTTGAGCGCGCGCTGCAACTCTCGGACCTGCGACCTGGAGAGCGGCGTTTCCTGGCGCGGCCAGTCGGCGCTAATGCCAGGCTCTCCCGCCACCCGGCGCGCCAAGGTGCCAACGGCCAGCGCATAGCTGGTGGCATTGTTGTAGCGAAGGATGGCGCGATAGTTGCCGCCGACCAGGAAGGCGGGACCACGCGCACCGGCGGGGGCGAGCACCGATGCCTTGGCAAGTGCCGGCAGCACCTCGCCATCCGCCGCACGAACGCCCTGTGCCGCCCAGGCCTCGCTCGAGCGTCGCGTGGCCAGTTCTGTCTGGGAATAATCGAAATCCGCAGGCAGCGTCACCTCGACGCCCCAGGGCTCGCCGGCCTGCCAACCGGCTCGCGCCAGGTAGTTGGCAGTGGACGCCATCACGTCGGGGATGCTGCCCCAGATATCGCGACGACCATCACCATCGCCGTCTTCGGCATAAGCAAGGAAGCTCGACGGCAGGAACTGGGTGTGACCCATGGCGCCCGCCCAACTGCCGATCATGCGATCCGGGGCAATATCGCCGTCCTGGATGATCTTGAGCGCAGCGATCAGCTCGTCATGGGCGAAGTCGCGACGACGGCCATCGAAGGCCAGGGTCGCCAGGGAGTCCAGCGTCGAAAAACTGCCGAAGTTGCTGCCGTAGTTGCTTTCCACCCCCCAGATCGCCACCAGCACCTCCGCCGGCACACCATAGCGATTGGCCATGCGCTCCGCCGTGACACGGTGCTCGGCCAGGCGCTGGCGGCCATTGGTCACACGGCTCGATGATACGGCCGTATCCAGATACTGCCAGATGGGGCGCACGAACTCGGGCTGGGAACGATCGTACTCGAGAACCTTGGGTTGGTAGCGCACATCGGCCAGGGCCCGGTCGAGTGTCGACTCGGCAATGCCCTTGGCCCGTGCCTCGCGGCGGAAACCAGCGAGCCAGGCCTCGAAAGATGCCGGCGACTCGGCCTGCGCGTTGACGTCCTGTCCGGTATCGGCGGCTGGCGCCGTTGCCCGATCACTCGCCTGGGACGAGGGTTGTGCCGGATCTTGAGGCTGGGCCTTGCTGACCTGGCTGCTCTGGCAGCCGACCAGGGTGCTCAACAACAGCGAGCATATGAGGATCCTGCGCATGGCGGGGTGATACTCCATCATCACGGATAAAGGCAAGCATCATCGCGCAGATCGACCCACGCCACCAGCCTTGCCGTCCAACCAGCCTTGGTAGCACTAGAACAGCTACCAAAGCCGCACGATCACCGCCAGGTGGCAGGCCACCACCACCACGGTCAGGATGTTGCGCAGCCCACGATACCAGTCGGGCAGCCCGGCCATTCCCGTTGCACTAGCCTCATAGCCGCGCACCGCGATGAAACCTAACATCAGCAACAAAGCCCCCGGCGCCCCGCCCCATAGCAATGCCGGCCAGGCCATCAGGCTGGGCGCCATGCTCAGCAGAACCCGCCCGCGAAATGCCGGGCTCTTTGGCGCATCACGGCCCATGGCGAACCCCCAGTGGATGCCGCCAAGAAAGGACAGTATCACCGCGCTGTAATAGATGAAGGCATCTAGCGCGAAGGCCTGCCAGGCCGGTGGCGTCCACCAGACGCCCAGGGCCGCGGCCAAAAAGGGAAGCAGGCCGGCCAGCCCCAGCAGAAAGGGCAAACGACGATCATCAGCAAGGGACAGTATGGGCATCACACCTCCTTGGTGGGATCGACATGAGGGGAGTCGACAGCGGAGGAATCAACGAGCGGCGAGCCGTCAGTCGCGGATGGCAGCGACATCAAGATGTCGTCCCAGGCGTCGGGGCTGACGCAAGGTATGGGGAAGGCGTCGGGGGCCGCACGCCAGGGCTGATGGCGAGCATCGCCTTCGGCCAAATACTCAAGCTCGGGTAGCCAGTGGCTGACATAGTCGCCGGCCGGATCGTAGTGCTGCGCCTGCCAGAGCACATTGAAATAACGCCCGCGTCTCGCCTCTCGACCGACGCCGGCCACATACCCCCAATTGCCCCAGTTGCTAGCGACGTCGAAATCGATCAGGCTGTGCTCGAACCAAGCCGCCCCCAGGCGCCAGTCGACGCCCAGGTCATGTACCAGGAAACTGGCCACATTCTGGCGCACCCGATTGGACTGCCAGCCGGTGGCCGCGAGTTCGCGCATGCCGGCATCGATGAAGGGCACGCCGGTCTCGCCGCGACACCAGTCGTGGAAGGCGGGCGGCGGTTCGGGCAACGCCCGGAGGCCAAAGAGAGCCCCCTTTTCCTTTCGAGCGACCCAGTGAAAGTACTCGCGCCACATGAGTTCGAAGATCACCCAGTAGCTCGACTCACAGGCGCCATGGTCCAGTTCCCAAGATCGCACTTGGTCGTGGACCTGGCGTGCCGACAGACAGCCGGTCGCCAGCCAGGGCGACAGCCGAGTCGAGAACTCGGCGCCCAGCAGACCATTCCGTGTCTTTTTATAGCGAGCGATGGCGCCGCTGTGCCAGAGATAGTGATCGAGTCGCATCTGAGCGGCTTCTTCACCGCCCTGAAAACGGAAGTCACCGCCCGCACCGGGGCGCCAAGCGGCAGCTTCATCGCAGACGTGCTTGAGAGGCGGCAGGCCTCTAGGCGCTTTCTCCGGCCATAGCGGTAGCGTAATCGGCGCGGGCTGCGCTGGCGGTACGCTGCCTTGGGCTTCCATGCGCCGTCGAAAGGCCGAGAAACTGCCCGGCAACTCCTCCAAGGCAAAGGGCAGCGCCTGCTCGTCGAACAGGGTGCCGCCCTGGTAGCGACGCAGTTTGCAGCTTGCGGGCAGTTCTTCGATGAGCCTTGCCAAATCGTCCGCTTCATCGTGCCCTGCGGTATCGCGCACGTGAACACACAAGACGCCCACTGACGCCACAAGTTCGGCGATCACCTCCGGCGGGTCACCGACACGCACCAGTAGATCCCCTCCCCTTTTCAGCAGCTCGCCACGTAGAGCGATCAAGCTCTGCCACAGAAAGCACAGCCGAGCCGCACCGATGCGCCGCGACGACACACCCGACGCAAGGGGCGAAAGCCAACGTTCGTCGAGCACGTAGACGCACATCAGAGAAGCGGGCGGCGAGGAAAAGTGGAACAGCGGGTTATCGGCCAGGCGCAGGTCGTCACGCAACCACACCAATTCAGGATTCATGCCGACCGCCTAGCGCGACGCGCCTCTCGGCGGCAGCGCTCGCTGCAATGTTGCACCTCATCCCAGCAGCGGGCCCACTTGCGCCGCCAGCGAAAGGGACGTTCACACTGGCGACAGGTCTTGACGGGAAGCGCAGCTTTGCGTCGCATGCCATTACCTTGTCCTTGCCCGGCGACAGGCCCTAAGAGTTAGACAAAAAAATTAACAAGTAAAGATATTGTACATGATAATCGCCCGGCAGAAAGGCATTACCAAGAAGGCCGCCCGAGGGCGGCGTTCATCAGGGCAGGATGCAATAAGAAACCGTCTCAGCCGGCTTTATCGGACTCGCCGGAGGCAGGAGCAGCATTGGCCTCAGTCTCCCGATGGCTGCTGAGCCGATGCGTGACCGAGTCATAATTGGGCCTGAGCTCATCCTTGACCGTACCGCTCCATAGACGCGTGCCGACGAAGTAGCCTGCCCGCCCGATCACATGGGCGGCCACCGGCGCGGTCAGCAGGATGAAGAGAATGACGCCGAAGGCTCTGCCCACCACAGCCTCGACGGCAAAATGCAGTGCCACCGCCAACATGATCAGCGAGACGCCAAGGGTTGCGGCCTTGGTGGTGGCGTGCATGCGGGTCAGCAGGTCGGGCAGGCGCAATACCCCGAGGGCGGCTACCAGCATGAAAGCGGACCCGGCCAGGATCAGAATGCTCTTGAACAGCTCAATCATCTCGCGGCCCTCCTCGCTCCAGGAAACGGGCGAAGCCGATGGTAGCCATGAAGGCCATCAGTGCCATGACGATGGCAACATCGAGCAGGCTCGGGACGTCAGTGGCGATAGCGATCAGACCGATCATGCCGACCAGGATCGCCGAGAAGAGTTCCAGCGCCACCACCCGGTCAGGCAGACTGGGGCCGCGATAGAGACGGGCGAAGGCCAAGCAAAGCGCCAGCGCCATCATGGCAAGACTCACAAGGATGATGCTCGACAAGGGACTCTCCTCCCGTCGCTAGTGAAACAGGGCTAGGGTGCGGCGCTCCAGCTCGGCCAGACTGCGCCGAAGTGCCGGCTCATCGTCCAGGAACATGGCATGGATATAGAGCACTTGCCGATCGTCGGACACGTCCAGGCTCAGAGTCCCCGGTGTCAGCGAGATCAGGTTGGCGACGAAGGCAATCTCGAACTCGGTCTTGGCTTTCAGGGGCATGGCGATCACTCCCGGCGTCATGTACCAGGGCGGCGTCACGATGTCGTAGGCAACCTTGAGGTTGGCGACCACCAGTTCCTTGAGGAAAAACCCGATAAAACGGATCAGGCGTGGCAGCCGCTGAGCATAGCCGGCCAGCGCCGGCACCTGGGGCTGGATAAGCGCCAGCGCCAGATAGCCAAAGACCAGACCGGCCAGCAGACTGCCCCCGCTGAAGTCGCCGGTCAGCACCACCCAGGCTAGGCCGAGCAGCAGGTTCCAGGCGGCTCCCGTCATGGCATTTCCTCCCCGTTCGTGCCGAGCACGGCCTGAATATAGCGCTCGGGCGCCAGCAGCTGCCCGGCAGAGGCCTCAGCCAGATTATAGAGAGGCTCGGCGTTGAGGCCGATGAACAGCGTACAGAGCGCCAGTCCCACCACCGGCGTGGCCATCAACCACATCTCCCGCTGGCTGACCGCCTTGGGGGCGCCATCGCCCTCTTCGTCGGGTGGGGCCTTCCAGAACACCTCGGCCCAGATCTTGATCATCGAATACAGCGTGAGGAGTCCCACGAGCAGTGCGATGAAGGTGACACCATAGGCCTCGGCTTCGATGCCGGCCCGGATAACGATGAACTTGGCAAAGAAACCGGACAGGGGCGGCATACCGGCAAGCGACAGTGCCGGAATCAGAAACAGCACGGCCAACCAGGGATGGCTGCGATAGAAGCCGCCGAGTGCCGCGAGCTGATAGCTTCCGCTCACTCGGTGAACAATGCCACTGATCAGGAAGAGCGTTGTTTTCACGATGATGTGATGGACGATGTAGAACACCCCCCCGATGATGGCCAGAGGCGTGAATAGGGCCAGACCCAGGAGCATGTAGCCGATCTGGCTGACGATATGGAACGACAGGATGCGCCGAAATTCGAACTGCGCCGCCGCCCCCAGCACGCCTGACAGCATGGTCAGGCCGGCGCCCCACAGCAGAATCTCGTGGGTATAGCCCGGGCTGTGATGAAAGATCAGGGTGAAGACCCGAAATAGCGCATAGACCCCTACCTTGGTCAGCAGGGCGGCAAACAGCGCCGAGACGGCCACCGGCGGGGTATGGTAGGAAGCCGGCAGCCAGAAAAACAGGGGAAAGGCAGCGGCCTTGATGCCAAAAGCCACCATGAACATCATCGCCAGAACATCGGCCATGCCGTCGTCCTCGAGGGTCGCGAGCCGGCGGGCGATGTCGGCCATGTTGAGCGTCCCCACCATACCGTAGAGCAGGCCCACTGCGACCAGGAAGATCACAGAAGACACCAGGTTAAGCGTGACGTACTTGATCGCCCCTTCCATCTGCGCCTTCTCGCTACCGAGAATCAGCAACGCAAAGGACGCGACCAGCATCACTTCAAACCAGACATAGAGGTTGAAGATATCACCGGTGAGAAAGGCACCGGCCACACCGGCCAGCAGCAAATGCAATAGAGGAAAGTAGCCATAGGCCTCGTGACCGCGGCCGATCGTTGCCAGCGAAAAGAGCGCCACCGCGAAACCGATGATGCCGGTAAGGACGACCATGATCGCGCCCAGCAGGTCGGCCACCAGGCTGATACCGAAGGGAGCCGCCCAGCCGCCCATGTGCATAACCTGGATGCCGTCGCCTCGCACTGTGGCCAGCAACCACAGGCTGGTGACCAGCAGGCCGGCCGTTCCAGCCACTGCGATGAATCGCTGCATGCTGCGGGAGCGCCAGAACACCAGTGACACGGCGCCCGCGAACAGCGGAATGAGAATGGGCAGTGCGACCTGGGGCATCATGTGTCCGTATCCTTCATCTGATCCAGATCATCGGCGCCCACGATTTCCCAGGCACGACGCACCAGCACCACAGCGAAGGACAGCACTCCGAAGGCGATGACAATCGCCGTGAGCACCAGCGCCTGAGGCAAGGGGTCGGCCACCGCCGCTTCGGGAGCGGTCATTCCTTTCGGCACCAGGGGCGGAGCGCCCCGCACCATTCCCGCCGTAGCGAAGATCAAGAGGTTGGCCGCATTCGAGAGCAGGATCAGCCCGATCACCAGTTTGACGATCGAGCGTCGCAGCATCATGTAGATGGCAGCGGCAAACAGGATGCCGATGGTAATGGCCATCAAGGGTTCCATGGGGTCTCCTTAAACGTCCTGATGGGGCTGGTCGTGGTCGGTCTTACTGTGACCGGTCGGGTCATGTTCGGTCTGGTCGGTATCGACCAGCGCGGTAATGGCGGTCAATACCGACCCCACCACCACCAGGTAGACGCCAATATCGAAGATCAGGGGCGTCGAGGCCTTGAAGTCGATGATCGGAATCGTCCACCACTGGGCGGTGAAGAAGGGTTCACCAGCCCACCAGCCCGGCAGCGTCGAGACCACACCGAATAAGAGCCCCATGCCGATCAGGTCCCGGGGCGACACCTTCAGCATTTCCCCCAACGCATGCCGTCCCTGGGAAAAGAGGTAGAGCGCGAAGGCGCCCGATGCCACCAGCCCGGCGATGAAGCCACCCCCCGGCTCGTCGTGCCCCCGCAGCAGCAGAAACACCGAAAACAGCAGTTGCAGCGGCAGCAGCAAGCGTGCCGCCGCATTGAGGATCAGGGTGCCCGATCTAACCATGGTCGTCCTCCGTCGACGCAAGATTGCGTCGTCCCTCACGGTCAACGCCTTCGCCCGGCGCGGCATGGAAACGCAGCATCGCAAAGACCCCGATGGCGGCCAGGGCCAGCACAAACATCTCCCCCAGCGTATCCAGCGCCCGGAAATCCACCAGAATGACGTTGACGATATTGTGACCATGCCCCAGCGGCTGGCTATTGGCGACCATGTAATCCGAGATCCGTGGCAGTCGCTCGCCGGAGAGCACCGCAAGCATCAGCAGCGTGATCAGTCCCCCGGTGAGGCTCGCCACTACCAGGTCGCGCAGACGCTCGATCGGCGTGGACAGGGTGGCGAAACGTGGCAGGCGAAACAGCACCAGCACCAGCAGGATCACCGTCAGCGTCTCGACCAGCAGCTGAGTAATGGCCAGATCCGGCGCGCTGAAGAGCACGAAGGTCAGGGCAATGGAGAACCCCATGACGCCGAGCGCAGCCACCGCCGCCAGGCGCGAGCGCATCACGCAGGCGGCCAAGGCACCGGCGATCATAAGGCCGGCAGTGACGGCCTCGTGAAAGTAGACCGACAGCGCCACATCGGGAGCGAGGCCGTGCCGAAAGAACAGCGCATGCCCGACCAGCCCCACCAGCACCAGAAGGGTCATCACCAGGTAGTTGCGGATATAGCCGTTCTGCAGAAAGCGGGTCTGGCCGTCCGCCAGGGCCACCAGACCCGCCATCAACGCGTCGTATCCAGCTTCGGGACCGCGGCGTGTCAGAGGCGCGAGGCGGGCCAGCCCACCGCGCAACCGGTCCCAGAAGCGATAGGCTGTAAGCCCCAGCGCGAGGCTTGCCAGCGATAGCGCAAGCGGCAGATTGAGACCGTGCCATAGCGCCAGATGAACCTTGGCCTCCGGCGCGCCGATGCCTGCCACGACAGCCCCCACCACCGGATCGAGCAGCCCCGGCGCCAGACCGAACAGCAGCGACAAGGCGGCCAGCAGACCGGGGCCTGCCAGCATGACACGAGAGGGATCATGAGGGGGGCGGGGGGTCTCTTGCCGCTTGCCGAAGAAGGGCCGCAGAACAATGATCGCCGCCACCGCCAGAGTCAGGAAAGCCGCCGTGAAGGCCAGCAGCAGAATCAGGAGACGCCAAGAAGGCGCCTCAAGCACCGACGTCAGCATCAGCTCCTTGCCCACAAAGCCCAACAGGGGCGGCAGGCCGGCCAACGATAGCCCGGCGACCCCGGCAACGATGGCGGTCACTGGCATGAGGTGGCGCAGCCCGCCCATTGCCGTGACGTCCTTGGTGCCGGTCTCGTGATCGAGGATGCCGGCCACCATGAACAGCGCTCCCTTGTAGAGCGAGTGCGCCAGCAAGAAGACCGCGAAGGCCACCAGAGCTTTCTCGGTACCGATGCCGAGCAGCATGGTCAGGGTGCCAAGCCCCATCACGGTGGAGTAGGCCAAAAGCTTCTTCACGTTGGTGTGCTGCATCGCCAGGAAGGCGCCCGTGACCATGGTCACAGCCCCGACCAGCGACAGCGTGATCACCCAGCCCTCCGTGCCCCCCAGGGCCGGGTGCAACCGGGCGAGCAGGTAGACCCCCGCCTTGACCATGGTTGCCGAGTGCAGATAGGCGGAGACCGGCGTGGGTGCCGCCATGGCATTCGGTAGCCAGAAGTGGAAGGGAAACTGTGCCGACTTGGTGAAGGCGCCCAGCAGCACGCAGATCAGCAGAGGGGTATAGAGGTCGTGGCCACGCAGGAGATCGCCGCGCTGGGCGAGTTCGTGCAACGACCAGCTGTCGCCGGCCAGGGCTAACAGCACGAAGCCGGCGAGCAGCGCCAAACCACCGCCGACGGTGACGAGCAGTCCCTGAAGAGCGGCTTTGCGCGCGGCGAGGTCGGTGTGATTAAAGCCGATCAACAGGTAGGAGGTAACGCTGGTGAGTTCCCAGAACACGAAGAGCGTGATCAGGTTGTCGGCCAGCACCAAGCCAAGCATCGACATCATGAAGGCGGTGATCACTACCAGGAAGCGCGGCAGATCCCGGTGCCCGCGCAGATACTCCCCCGAATAGACCAACACCAGGGCGCCGATAACCGTGATCAACATGGCAAACAACCAGGCGAGGCCATCGATCAGGAAGGTCAGAGAAATATCGAGGCCGGGCACCCAGGCCCATTCAAGCAATAAGACCTCGCCCGCAGCGATCACGGGCCATTGACCGATCAGCCAGGCCGCCAGAAAGGCAGGCAACAGGGCCATCACCATGGGCGTCCGAGCGCCAAACCAGCGATGAAGCAGCGGGGCCATGGCCGCCACCGCGAAACCTCCCAGCACAGCCAGTTGCATGCAGGTCCACCTCCTTCGCCCATGGCGGAATCCGGCGTGATAGACCCACCGGTTCGCTCGGCTGAGTCTATAGAGGTAACACACTGAAAGGCAAGGAGGCAGCGAGCGAGCTTGCTTTGAGGTAGAGTGGCACCCTAGCCATGGGACGGCATTCGCCCCGGGGCGGCCATGATCACGGATCACGGGCGTCACTTGGGCGCGCATGTCGCTCCTATCTCACGTCCCGTGCAGGAAGACCGATCGATGACATTGCTGTGGATAGCCCTGTTGCCCCTGCTGGGGGTGCTGGTGCCCGCGCTCACCGAGCGACGCGGCCGACGTTTCTGCTCCTTGGCGACGGGGCTGTTACCCGCCCTCGCCCTGTGGTTAACCCTGAGCCATCTGCCTGCACTGGCGGATGGCGAGACGCTGCGCTTCGCCGTTGACTGGATTCCCGCCCTGGGGCTCGACCTCGCCTTTCGGCTGGATGGCCTGTCGGTGCTGTTCAACCTGCTGATCCTGGGGATCGGGCTGCTGATCCTGCTCTATGCCCACTACTATCTGTCGCCAGACGAGCCCTTTGGGCGCTTCTATGCCTACCTGATCCTATTCATGGCCTCCATGGTCGGGATCGTGATGGCCGACAACCTGCTGCTGCTGTGGCTGTTCTGGGAAATGACCAGCCTCTCGTCCTTCCTGCTGATCGGTTTCTGGTCACGGCAAAGCGACGCCCGCAAGGGGGCGCGCATGGCGCTGACCGTTACCGGCGCAGGTGGCCTGGCGCTGCTCGCGGGTCTGCTGCTGCTCGGCGACATGGTCGGCAGTTTCGACATGAATGTGGTGCTTGATAGCGCCGATGTGATCCTCGCCGACCCGCGCTATCCGGTCATGCTTGGTCTGGTACTGATCGGTGCCTTCACTAAGTCGGCGCAGCTCCCCTTCCAATTCTGGCTGCCCCACGCCATGGCCGCACCAACGCCGGTCTCCGCCTACCTGCACTCGGCGACCATGGTCAAGGCCGGCATCTTCTTGATGGCCCGCCTGCACCCGGCCATCGCCGGCAGTGAGATGTGGTCGGTGACTGTCACGCTGGTCGGCATGGCCACCATGATCTACGGCGCCTGGTTCGCCCTGCTCAAGACAGATCTAAAGGGCATCCTGGCGTTTTCGACCGTCAGCCACCTGGGACTGATCACTGCGCTGCTGGGCATCGGCAGCCCCATGGCGATCCTCGCCGCGCTCTTCCATATCATTAATCACGCCACCTTCAAGGGGGCGCTATTCATGAGCGCAGGGATCATCGATCACGAGACGGGCACACGAGAGCTGGACAAGCTCGGCGGGCTGCGTCGGGCCATGCCGGTCACCGCCTTGCTGATGACCCTGGCCGCGGCCTCGATGGCCGGGGTGCCGCTGCTCAACGGCTTCCTCTCCAAGGAGATGTTCTTCACCGAGACGCTGGAGACCGGCCTATTTGGCGGTCTGGGCTGGCTACTGCCGCTGCTCGCGACTCTCGGCGGGGTGCTCTCGGTGGCCTACTCGCTGCGACTGGTGCACGCCGTCTTCTTCAAACCGGCGAAGGCCGCCCCTCCCAAGCATCCCCATGAGCCGCCGCGACTGATGCGCGCGCCGGTGGAACTCTTGGTCGCGCTCTGCGTGGCCGTGGGGCTGTTTCCCGCGGTGCTGGCCACTGGCCTCATGGATCTCGCCACCCGGGCGGTGCTGGGCGAATCACTCGATTTCCACCTGGCTATCTGGCATGGCGTCAACGCTCCCCTGCTGATGAGCATGTTCGCGCTGGCGGCCGGTATCACGCTCTATATGTTCCACGCACCGGTCCGGCGCTTCGTCCGTCAGTTTGGCACCACCGATGCGCGACTGATCTTCGAGGGCAGCGTCCAGCGTCTGGTGGCGCGCAGTCAAGCGCTCACCGGCCGCCTGGAGAACGGTTCGCTACAACGCTACATGGGCCTGCTGCTCGGCTCGGCGCTGGTGCTGGCCACTCTGGGCCTGATCGAACTGCCACAGCTGGCCGGCAGCCGACCCGAGGCTGAACTGGACGGGGTGCTGATCTTCGGGGCGGCGCTGCTGATCTTCGGCGCCGTCGGTACCGTGGTGACACACCGCTATCGCCTGATCTCGCTGCTGATGCTGTCGGTGGTGGGCCTGGTGGTCTCATTGACCTTTGCCCGCTTCTCGGCCCCCGATCTGGCGCTGACCCAGCTCTCGGTCGAGGTGGTCACCATGATCCTGCTGATGCTGGCGCTGTTCTTCCTGCCCCAGAAGACGCCCAGAGAGTCCTCTGCCCACCGCACCATTCGCGACATCGCTCTGGCCGGTGCCCTGGGCATGGTGGTGGCGAGCCTCAACTACGCCGTACTGACCCGCGAGACCGAGAGCATCTCGCGCTTTTTCCTCGACAATAGCGTGCCCGGCGGCGGCGGCCACAATGTGGTCAACGTCATCCTGGTCGACTTCCGTGGTTTCGATACCCTGGGCGAAATCACCGTGCTGGCGATCGCGGGCCTTGCCATCTTCAAGCTGCTCAATCGCCTGCGACTGTTCATGCCGCACAGCGACGGTGAGGGCCGGATCTGGTCACCGGACCGCTACCCAATGATCCTGACCAGCGTTTCCCAGTGGCTGTTGCCGCTGGCACTGCTGGTCTCGGTCTTCATCTTCCTGCGCGGCCACAACCAGCCCGGCGGCGGCTTCATCGCCGGCCTGGTGACCGCGGTGGCACTGATCCTGGTCTATATGGCCCGAGGCGTGGAGTGGACCCAGAATCGACTGGACTTCCCCTACCAGCCGGTGGCCATCGGCGGTGTCGCCGTGGCGACCCTCACCGGGCTTGGCAGCTGGCTGTTCGGCCGCCCCTTCCTGACCTCGGCCTTTGGCCACTTCAAGCTGCCGCTGATTGGCGAGTTCGAACTGGCCACCGCCATGCTGTTCGACCTCGGCGTCTATCTGGCCGTGGTCGGTGCGACCCTGATGATACTGGCCAACCTGGGCAAGGTGACGACCCCCCATCGCCCCAGCAAGGATACCCAGCCCGCCCCCAGCAAGGAGAAAAGCTGATGGAAAGCCTATATGCCATTACCACCGGTATCCTGGCCGCCTGCGGCCTGTTCCTGACGCTGCGCGGGCGCAGTTTCCCGGTGGTGGTCGGCCTGACGCTGCTGTCCTACGCGGTTAACCTGTTCCTGTTCTCGATGGGCGGGCTGACCAGCAATGGCGCGGTCATCCTCGATGGCAACGGCAGCTATGCCGACCCGCTACCCCAGGCCCTGGTGCTAACGGCCATCGTCATCGGCTTCGCCATGACCGCCTTCGCGGTCATTCTGGCCATGCGGGCACGCGGTGACATGGGCAACGACCATGTGGACGGCCGTCAGATGGACGAGTCGCGAGAGGAGCGCCGCTGATGCTGGATCACCTGATCGTACTGCCCGTCGTCCTGCCGCTGATCAGCGGCATCCTGCTGCTGATCAGCCGCCACGGCAGCACCTTCGCCAAGCGTCTGCTGGGTGTCGGCAGCACCGTATTGCTGCTGCTCGTCGCTATTGCCCTGCTTGGTCAGGCAGCCGGTGGCGAGGTGGCCTACTATGCTCTGGGGGACTGGCAGCCACCCTTCGGCATCGTCATGGTGCTCGATCGCCTCTCGGCGCTGATGATTCTGCTCACCGCAGTGCTGGCGCTGGGCTGCGTGGTCTTTGCCAGCGCCGGCGATGACGAGCAGGGCAGCAATTTCCATGGCCTCTTCCAGCTACAGCTGATGGGCATCAACGGCGCCTTTCTGACCGGCGACCTGTTCAACCTCTTCGTGTTCTTCGAAGTCCTGCTGCTGGCCTCCTACGCCCTGCTGATGCACGGCGGCGGCAAGGCGCGCATTCAGGCAGGCCTGCACTATGTGGTGCTCAATCTGGCCGGCTCGGCGCTGTTCCTGATCGCGGTGGGCGTGCTCTATGGCGCTACCGGCACCCTCAACATGACCCACATGTCGGTGCGCCTGGCCGAGCTCGAAAGCGAACGCTCGGGGCTGGTCAGCGCCGGCGCCCTCTTGCTGCTGGTAGTCTTCGGCCTCAAGGCCGCCATCCTGCCACTTTATTTCTGGCTGCCGCGGGCCTATGCCTCGGCGCCAGCGCCGGTAGCCGCGCTATTCGCGATCATGACCAAGGTCGGTATCTACGCGATTCTTCGCGTCTACTCGCTGATTTTCGGCGATCAGGCCGGCCCCTTGATGGCCCTCGAACAGCCCTGGGTATGGTGGCTGGCACTGGGCACCCTGGCGGTCTCCGCGGTCGGCGTGCTGGCTGCCCGTGATCTGCGCCTGCTGGTGGCCTACCTGGTGCTAGTCTCGGTCGGCACCCTGCTGGCGGGCATCGGCATGGGCACCCCCGAGGCCACCAGCGCCCTGCTCTTCTACCTGATCCATACCACGCTCGTCACCGGCGGTCTCTTCCTGCTCGCCGAGCTGATCGGGCTGCAACGCGGCAAGGCCGGCACCCGCCTGGTCAAGGGCCGTCCGCTGCGCAACGGTGGACTGCTGGCCATCCTGTTTCTGGTCGGTGCTGCCGCCGTGGCCGGACTCCCGCCGCTGTCCGGTGGCATCGGCAAGGCCTTCTTGATGGTCGCCGCCACCCCGGCCCAGCAGCCCTGGTTATGGCCGCTGCTGCTGATCGCCGGGTTCTGCTCGCTGGTGGCCCTGTCTCGGGCCGGCTCGACCCTGTTCTGGCGTAGCCACGAGGGCGAGCCCAGTGATCTGCCACTAGGTCGGCGCCAGCTGTTCGGCGTGACTTGGCTGCTGGGGGCTTCCCCACTGCTGGTGCTCCTGGCGGGCCCGGTCAGTGACTACACTCAGGCCACCGCCGAGCAGCTGAGCTCACCCGCGCCACAGATCCGGGCGCTACTGCCCGACCATGCCGCTCATGCCAATGGAGGTGACGCATGATCACGCCCCGCTCCTGGCTGCCCACGCCGCTGCTGTCGCTCCTGCTGCTGGTGGTCTGGCTACTGCTGGTGACCAGCATCTCCTTCGGCCATGTGCTGCTGGGGGGCGTGCTGGCCATCGTCATTCCGCTGATCAGTCAGCGTTTCTGGGATGTGCAGCCCAACGTCAAGAAGCCCGGGATGTTGCTGCGCTATGCTCTACGCGTGCTGGGCGACATCATCCGCGCCAACCTTGAAGTGTCCTGGCTGATCCTCAATCCGCGGCGGCGCATGCGTCCGACGTTCATCGAATATCCGCTGATGCTCGAAGAGCGCTTCACCATCACCCTACTCGCCAACACCATCACCCTGACCCCGGGCACGGTATCGGCCAATCTGCGCATGGACGGTCGCTCCCTGCTGATCCACGCCCTGGATGTCGGCGACGAACAGGCACTGATCGACGAGATACGCGAGCGCTACGAACAGCCGCTCAAGGAGATCTACGAATGCTAGATACCGCGCTGTGGATCAGTCAGGCGCTGATCCTGATGGCCCTGTCCCTCAACGTCTATCGCATGATCGTGGGCCCCTCAATGCCCGACCGGCTGTTGGCGCTGGACACCATGTATGTCAACTCCATCGCCCTGATCGTGATGATGGGGCTTTGGTTAAACACCAAGACCTACTTCGAGGCGGCGCTGCTGATCGCTATGCTCGGTTTCATCAGCACCGTGGCGGTATGCAAGTACCTGCTGCGCGGCGACATCATCGAATAGGCAAGGAGAACCCCATGAACTGGTACGTGTTTCTGGAGGGCGTGATCTCGGTGCTGCTGATCGCCGGTGGCGCCTTCGCCTTCATCGGCTCGTTGGGCATGGCCCACCTGCGAGACTTCTATATGCGCCTGCATGGCCCGACCAAGGCCACCACCCTGGGTATCGGCTGTATCCTCATCGCCTCGATGCTCTACTTCGGGGTCACGGCGGGCCAGCCGGTAGTGCAGGAGATGCTGATCACCTTGTTCCTGTTCATCACCGCCCCGGTGTCGGCCCACCTGTTGGCCAAGACCGGTCTGCACCTGAAGCTCAAGCATGTCGAGAAGACCCGCGGCAAGCCGGTGGAACTCTACCGAGAGGAAGTCGGCGAGAAACCGGTACCGCACCCGGACAGGGGGCACGACTAGCACCGCCAGCCGACCAGCAACGAACAGGCCCTGGGCGAACGTCTGGGGCCTGTTCGTGTGCGGCGAGATCATGCGGCACAGCGTCGTTAGCGAAATGCCTAGAGCCAGCCGCCGAGTTCCTGCTTGACGATCGCCGTCAGCACATCGATATGCGCCTCGTCGGCGTTCAGGCAGGGCACATAGGTGAAGGTTTCACCGCCAGCAGCGAGGAAGGCCTCGCGGATTTCCTGCTGCACCTCCTCGAGGGTCTCGACGCAGTCCGAGGCGAAGGCCGGGGAGATTACCGCGATGTGCTTCTTGCCCGCCCGGGCAAGCTCAGCCACCTTGTCCACGGTCGCCGGTCCCACCCATTTCTCAGGGCCGAACTTGGACTGGAAGGCAGTCACTATCTCATCGTCTGCCATCTCCAGATGCTCCTTTACCAGCCGCGTCGTCTTGTGGCATTGGCAATGGTAGGGATCGCCATCGAGCAGGTAGCGCTCGGGCACCCCATGATAGGACGCCACCAGCACCTCAGGGCGGCCGCCCTGATCGGCCTGGGCCCGGTCATAGGCCACCTGGATCGAGCCACTCAGGGCCGCAATGTAATCCGGGCGATCGAAGTAGGCCGGCACGGTTCGCAGCGCCGGCTGCCACTTCAGCGTCATCAGGGTACGAAAGACCTCATCGTTGGCCGTGGCGGTCGTCGGCGAGCCGTATTGCGGGTAAAGCGGAAAGAACAGCAACCGCTCGCAGCCCTGCTCACGCAGCCGGCGAATCACGCTGTCGGTCGAGGGATTGCCATAACGCATGCAGAAGTCGACCACCACCTCATCGCCGAAGGCCGCCTCGAGGCGCGTCGCGACCTTTTCGGTCTGTTCGCGGGTGATGGTCAACAGCGGGCTCTCGTCACGCTCGGTGTTCCAGATGCTTCGATAGGCTTTGCCGGAAATAAAGGGACGGCGAGTCAGGATGACGCCCTGCAGCAGCGGCTGCCATAGCCAACGCGAATAATCGACTACCCGCTGATCGGAGAGAAACTCCGACAGATAGCGGCGCATCGACCAGTAGTCGGTGGCATCCGGGGTGCCCAGGTTGGCCAATACCACGCCCACTTTCTTGCGCGGCACCGGCGGATGATCGGCACCGGCATGAGCGAGACGCCCTTCGCCGGGCTGCTCGAGGGTGTCGGACGAACGGGGACTGGCTGCGGACATCATGGAATCCTTGTGACCTAACCGACTGATGGATCGACAGCTTATCAAAGGGATGCCATCGAGAAGAATGCAGTTATACTATCATCCATATTTGTATAACTTCAGGTCAATTTATGTCGAAGCCGTTGATCCTGGTGCTGGGTGATCAGCTCAGTTTATCGCTGGCAAGCCTTCAAGACCTGCCAGACGGCGCCGTGGTGGCGCTTTGCGAGGTCGATGAAGAAGGCCGCTACGTGCCCCACCACCCGCAGAAGGTCGCGATGATGTTCGCTGCCATGCGTCACTTCGCCCGCGAACTCGAGGCATCCGGCTATTCGGTGCATTACAGCCGCCTCGACGATGACGACAACCGTCAGCAACTGCTCAAAGAGGCCGAACGCTTGGCCCGGCTGCATGACTGCGACGAAATTCGCGTGGTTCGCCCCGGGGAGTGGCGGCTCTACGAGGCAATCAAGGCGCGCACAGGTAGCGCCGAGAACGCAGCCCTGCCCTGGCGACTCGTCGAAGACGATCGCTTCTTTACCACTCCGGACGACTTCGCCGCCTGGGCACGGGGCCGCAAGACCTATCGTCTCGAACACTTCTACCGGCATCTTCGCAAGCGCAGCGGGCTCTTGATGGACGACGGCCAGCCGGTCGGCGGCCAGTGGAACTTCGACCACGATAACCGCGAGCCACTGCCCGATCATCTTGCCTTCCCCACGCCGCCGACCCACGAGCAGGATGCCACCACCAAGGCGGCACTGGCGCTGGTGGCGTCCCGGTTCGGGGAGCATTTCGGCTCACTCGAGGCCTTTCACTGGCCGGTGACCCGGACACAGGCGCTTGTCGAGCTCGAGCATTTTCTCGGCAACTGTCTGCCGGACTTCGGCCGCTACCAGGACGCGCTGAGTGATCAGTCACCTTTTCTCTTTCACTCGCGCCTGTCGGCGGCGCTGAACCTGGGCCTACTGTCGCCCTGCGAGGTCTGTGAGGCCGCCGAAGAGGCGTATCGCAAGGGTCGTGCGCCGCTTAACTCGGTGGAGGGCTTCATCCGCCAGATCCTTGGTTGGCGGGAATACGTGCGCGGGCTGTACTGGACCCGCATGCCCGACTACAAGCGTGGCAACGGCCTATCCGCCACGCGAGATCTGCCGGCCTTCTACTGGAGTGGCGATACCGAGATGCGCTGTCTCAAGCGCGCCATCGAGATGACTCGCGAGCACGCCTACGCCCACCATATCCAGCGACTGATGGTCACGGGTAACTTCGCCCTGCTGTGCGGCGTCAAGCCAGAAGCCCTCTGCGACTGGTATCTGGCGGTCTATGCCGATGCCTGCGAGTGGGTCGAGCTGCCCAATACCCTGGGCATGGTGCTGCATGCCGATGGCGGGCTGATGGGCTCCAAACCCTACTGCGCCTCGGGAAAGTACATCGACCGCATGGGCGATCACTGCAAGCACTGTCGCTATGACCCCAAGCAGGTCACCGGTACTCATGCGTGCCCCTTCAATAGCCTCTACTGGCATTTCATCGAAGAACACCGCGACGTACTGGCCGACAACCCGCGCATGAAGCTGATCTATGGCTCGCTTGACCGCATGAAAGACGACAAGCGGGAGGCCATGCGCCAGCAGGCCGACGCCTTCTTGATGCGCCTGGACACGGCGCCTGCCTATGGGCAAGGCCAGCATCTGACAGGCTATCGTGATACCGGCAGCTGGCCCCTCACCTCCTCCCAGGAGTCTTCCTGATGTCTCCGACCGCTACGTCACCCCGGCATGCCACTTCCCCCGTGACGCTTTTTCACGACGGCCACTGCCCCTTCTGCCAGCGCGAAGTGGCCTGGCTCGAGCAGCATCCGCGCCGCGAGCGTATCAGGCTGGTCGATATCCAGGCCGACGACTTCGATGCCGCCGCTTGGGGATGCTCGTTCGAGGCCATGATGGGCCGCCTGCATCTCGCGGATGCCAAGGGTGCCTGGTTCGTGGGTATGGATGCCAGTCGGGCGCTGTATGCCGTGCTGGGCTATCGACGGCTGGTGGGTCTGACGATGTTGCTAGGCCTGGCCTGGTGCTTCGACCAGAGCTACGCCTGCTTCGCCCGCCATCGAGTCAGGCTGGGGAATTGGTGGCAAGCAAGGCAACGCCGGCACACCAGGAACTGACCCAATCAAGGCTTGAGATCAGAGGCTTGAAGTCAGGGGCTTGAGAGCCAGCGGGTTATGAGCGCATGACAAGAGAGAGAGTCCAGCCCTGTCGGTGAGGCTGGCGAGTGCGGGATAACCCACCACCGTTGGCATAAGCGCTCTTTCAGGAAGCGAGGTGGCAAGTTAATAGCAGGGTAAGTCAGTGAAACCGGCAATATGCCGGAAGTGCTGATTGAGGCGAAAAATGAAGCACACGATGCGAAGCTCACGGTATGAAGCGGCAGGTCCGCAAAGATGATGCGGAGCCTATCTCTGCCGCCTAGAAGACCAGCGGCATACGCGAGCTGAGCGCATCATGGTAGTGGGCGTCGCGGCCGATCACCTCGTCGTGGGCCACATACTGCACCAGGTAGGCCCGATGGATGCCGACCCGCTTGAGCTCGAGATAGATATCATCGAGGGCGCGAAAGAGCATCGGCTTGCCGGACTGGGTCAATAGATGGCGCGCACCCTCGATATCTTCCAGTTCTACCTGATAGAAGCGGCTACCGGCGTGGCTGATAACGCGAATTTCGAAATTGTCGTGTCGCTTGGCAAAGGCCTTGAAGTCTTGAAGTTCCATACTGTCCTCCTGGGTCGCGGAATACTGGCCGAACGCGATGGCGGCTTGCCATGCCGTTTGGTCAGTGCGGTTGTCGATATATCAGCGCCCCTTGGGCTTACTCCAGATATACCTGGGGCACAGCTTGGCTGTGCCCCATGACGACAATATGACATGTCGCCCTCACCGCTATGACCCTGGCCGCTACGCCATGTTCCGTGCAGACAGCACGTCAAAAAGCGCCGACGCCATCACTGATAGTCGGCGGGATCGATGGCCTTGCCAAGGGAGTTGCGGTCGACCCAATTGCCGGCCTTGGTTTCCTTGTAGCGGAAAACCACCTTATCGCCGACCGCCACTGGAATCTCGGAGTCCTCGGTCTGATAGCTGTAGGTCTCGCCATCCACCACCAACCGGTAGCGATAGAGGTCGGGCATGCCGAGCCACTCCTTGAAGGGCCCCTCGCGCTCGACTTCTTGAAGTTCGCCACGCCCCTCGAGTTTTGGGGTCCGCTTGCGGTTGCCGCGTCGAAATCCGCCTGCCATAAGCTATCCTCGTTCACCTGACTGATTCATCTGACTGCTTCACTAAACTAAGCCGCGCATTATACGGGGGCCCATTGCAGTCTCAACCATGACTCCGCGCCTGGACCGGGGCGATCACTCGCCGAAATGCTGACCGTAGCTGTCCGGCGCCAGATCTTCGAAGCGGGTGTACTTGCCGATGAAGGCCATGTGCACCGTGCCGATAGGGCCGTTACGCTGCTTGCCGATGATCAGCTCGGCAAGCCCCTGGTTATCGGGATTATCTGGATTGTAGACCTCGTCACGATAGACGAAGGCAATGACGTCGGCGTCCTGCTCGATGGCGCCGGACTCGCGTAGATCCGACATCACCGGGCGCTTGTTGGGACGCTGCTCCAGGGAGCGGTTGAGCTGCGACAGCGACACCACCGGGCAACCGAATTCCTTGGCGAGCCCCTTCAGGGAGCGAGAAATCTCGGAAATCTCGCCGGTACGGTTCTCGGAAAAACCGGGAATCTGCATCAACTGAAGGTAGTCGATCATCACCAGGCCGATATTGCCGTGCTCACGCACCACCCGGCGAATCCGCGAACGCATCTCGTTGGGCGACAGCGCGGCGGTATCGTCAATAAAAAGCTGCTTGTCCTTCAGCAGGTTGACGGCCGATGTCAGACGCGGCCAGTCCTCGTCCTCGAGCTGACCGGTGCGCACCCGAGTCTGGTCGATGCGGCCAAGCGACGACAGCATACGCAGCATCAGCGCCTCGGCGGGCATCTCCATGGAGAACACCATCACCGGCTTGTCGCTCGAGATCACCGCATGTTCAACCAGGTTCATGGCAAAGGTGGTCTTACCCATCGAGGGGCGCCCGGCAATGATCACCAGATCCGAGGGCTGCAGGCCCGAGGTCATGTCGTCGAGATCGCGAAAACCGGTCGACAGCCCGGTCATCTCGCCTTCCATGTTGAACATCTCGTCGATGCGATCCACTGCCTTGGCCAGCAGGTCGCTCATGCCGATGGGGCCACCGGTCTTGGGCCGATCCTCGCTGATCTGGAAGACCAGTCGCTCGGCCTCGTTGACCAGCTCATCGGCCGGCCGCCCCTGGGGCGCGAAGGCACTCTCGGCGACCTGACTGGCGGCCTGGATCAGTTTGCGCAGCGTGGCCCGCTCGCGCACGATCTCGGCGTAAGCGCGGATATTGCTCGCCGACGGGGTGTTGCGGGCAAGCTCGGCCAGATAGGCAAGCCCGCCCACGGTATCCAACTGGTCGCGGTTCTCCAACGCCTCGGAGAGCGTCACCACATCCAACGGGTGCGACCCTTCGGCCAGACCCGCCATGGCATTGAAGATCAGTCGGTGCTCGTAGCGGTAGAAGTCGCCGGCCACCAGCTGCTCGGAGACCGCATCCCAAGCCGAATTGTCCAGCATCAGACCGCCCAGCACGGACTGCTCGGCTTCCAGCGAATGGGGCGGCACCTTGAGCGCAGCAGTTTCCTGATCGAGCTCGACGGGTTCGTTCATGGAGTCGGGCACCTTCGGTGATTCGGTAAGCGGCGCTCATTCTACCCCATCCCTGCGGCGCACCCCATTCTTGACCAGGCTTACCGACAATGAAAAAACCCGCAGGCCGTTAGGCATGCGGGAAAGGATCGAGACACCGAGCTGGCGACCAGGGCGGGCGTCGCGACACGCCCGCCCTGGCGTTAGATGCAGTATGGGTGAGTTTTAGATTAGAACCAGACTTCCGTTTGCACGCCGAAGCTCCACTGGCTGCCGGTAAAGCCTTCTTCGCCGAAGGAGTCATCGCTCACGTAATCGTTCAGATCGTCATCCCAATCGGAGAAGGTCGCGAAGAGGCGTACTTCGGGACGCTGCCAGAAGCCACCCACCTGGGGCTTGAAGGTCGGCGCGACGGTGAACTTGCTGTACCCCCCGTCTACGTTGTTGCGACCCTTGTAGCCAGCGGCATCGAGGTCCATGAACTGATAGCTGGCCTCGTACTGCATCTCGAAGTTTGAGGTGATCTCGTTGGCCAGACGCGCATTGAACGTTGCCCAGCTGTACTTGTCCCCCTGGGCATAGCGGTCCTCGCTGACCTCGGCAAGGATTGCCGGGGCGATACGCCATTTGGGTGCCAGGTATGTGGTGCCGTAGAGGCCCAGGCGAGTGGCGGTAGCGTCTTCGGTCAGGTTACCGTCCCCACCGATCGTCTTGACCTCGGCGCCCAGGCCTTGACCGTGCAGCAGGGCTGCCTTGAAGCTGCCCTCACCGAGGCCAAAGAAGCTGTCGCCATGGTAAGCCAGCATGGTGTGGAAACCGTTATCGGCGCCGCGCTCACCCAGGTTGGTCACCGTGGTCTGCGACTCGACAATATTGGTGCTCGGATCATTGACCAGCTGAGTCTCGGTCTGGACATCGTTATAACGATCATCGTTATCGGCGGCCGACAAGCCGCTGATCATCCACTGCCAGTTACCGAAGTAGTTGTTGGCAGTAAAGGTCAGGTTATCGGTATCGCCGGTAATCTCGCTCTCTTCGGTAGGAAATTCGCTGTAGCTACGGCCGTAAACGGAGAAGTTAGCCTTCCAGTTGTCGGCGAGCTGGACATCATAGATACCGCCACCGGTACCGGCCAGGAAGATGATGTCGGAATCGAGCCAGTGAATATCGAAGTTGTCGCGATCAAAGCGCTTACCGGCCCAGATCGAGGCGTTCTCGAAGGCACCGGTGAAGCTTGGCAGGTCACTGAGCTCGACAAACACCTGGCGCACATTGAGGCTGGACTCGTCGGCGGTCCAGTCATTGCTGGTGGTCACGCCATCGGCAAGCATGGTGCGGTAGAGGGCCTTGGCACCGTTATCGTAGGTCTGGCGGTAGTTAAGCACCGTCTCGACATAGGTATCCGGCTCATTGCCCAGTCGCCCCACGGCCCCACCCACACTGCCGGCAGGCGTCACATAGGGGCCACCCTCGGCGCTGTTGCCGTCCTCGCCGATCAACAGACCGGAGCGTGCATAAGCGTTGAAGGAGAAGCCTTCCTCACCGCTGGCTTGGCGGGCCACCTTATCCAGGCGCTCCTGACCATCATCAACGCTCTCTTCGACCGAAGCGGCACGCGCTTCGGCGGCATCGGCGCGCGCCTCGGCGGCGGCGACACGGGCTTCCAGGTCGGCCAGGCGCTGTTCAATATCGCTTTGTTGCGCGCTGGCCAGGCCGCTCATGGCGAAGCTAGCGACGGCAACGGCGGCAACGAGCGGAGTTCTCAGCATGGCTGCATTCATGGGGGCGAGTCCTTTTATGCTTGTTGTGTATAACACCGGGGCATGTGATCTTTATCGTTTAAGATGGCCGACGCGAACGGATATCGCCGATGCCACCGAATAACCCCTGAACGACCCTTGCGCAAAACAGGAATCATCGTTCAAGGCAAAACTTAATCGTTTAAGCCCCGCCTCGCAAAAGGAAATCGCCTCTTTTCCGACCAATGTCTAAACACAATGACAAAGGTTCGCCCACCTAACCTTCACCCCTGCAGGCAGCGCCATCAGGCGCCGAACGGCCATGACAGGAAGGTTGAGAGACAAAAAGCGCACAAAAAAAGGCACACGGGAAAATCCCCGTGTGCCTCTTGGTGTCGTTCGTCACGTCATTCGCGCATCGAAGATGCGGCCTGACGCGCTAGGCGACGACTTACTCGGCGACGATGACCACGCGCACGCTGGATGCCACTTCGGCATGCAGCTGCAGGTCGATATCGTATTCGCCAGTCCGACGAAGCGGACCTTCCGGCATGCGAACTTCGCTCTTGGCGAGGTCGATGCCGGCCTGGGCGATGGCTTCGGCCAGGTCGCGCGGACCGATGGAACCGAACAGCTTGCCGTCTTCGCCGGCTTTAGCGACCAGCGACAGCTCGATGTCGGCCAGCTGCTCAGCGCGGGCTTCGGCTTCGGCCTTGCGCTCGGCGGCCTGAGCTTCGAGCTCGGCACGCTGGGCTTGGAAGGCTTCCAGGTTTTCTTTAGTTGCCGGAACGGCCAGGCCGTAAGGCATCAGGTAGTTACGGCCGTAACCGGGCTTAACAGTGACTTTGTCACCCAGGCCGCCCAGCTTGCCAATGTTGTCGAGCAGAATGACTTCCATCTCGTGAACCTCTTGTCAGACGCTGCGGGCCAGACGCGTGCGGAAGTCCGCAAACGTATCGATCAGAGCCAACAGCAGCACAATCAGAATCGTGGGCCAAGTCGTGATCAGCAGTACGTAGAAGATCACCAGCCAAAGCCCCTTCATCCCCTTGAGACCAATAATTCCGTGAATCAGCGCGATGCCCGCGATCAGCAGGGGTACCCAAGCGAGAATCGCCAGTCCCGGCAACGCCAGCAGTGAGCCGAGGATCCCTAGCACAACCAGGGTCACCAGCTCCCGCGGCGCCAACCGAAAAGAGTGAAACTCTTCGCGAAAGCCGCCGGGGTTGTAGAGCCCGGCTTGCCAGCCACGCGCCAAGGCCAAGCAGGCCACGGCGAGCAGTAGCACGATGATGCCACTGACACCACCGACGACGAGGGTCGCGAGTGCCTCGGTGGAGATGCCCTGTTGGGTCAAATCCTCCAGGATTCGCTGAGCCTCCGGCGAACTCTCCCTGAGCTGGTCGAGCAGTGCCTGACTGCCACCCGGTGGCAGAAAGACGCCTAGCTGGACCATGGCGGCGCCGGCCAGCGAACCGCTGATCAGTGCCTCGGACCAGCGCAGACGCTCTCGGAGCACCACGCCCATCAGGGTCACCAGCAGCAGGGTCGCCAGCGGGATCACGTCCCCCTGAACCCACCACCAGCCGGCGGGCAGGCCCGCCGCCAGGATCACCGGCAGTGCCGATGCCATGCCCTGGCGAAGCGTCACCAAGCCTGCGATGGCGGCGCTCATCCAGAACAACCAAGGCACCAGCCCCGCGATCGCCGCCCCTCCAGCAGCGTAGGGCAGCCCCCGCATCATCCAGCGGGCAATCGAAAGCATCACGCGAACGGCTTACTGGTGGCTATCGGAGTACGGCAGCAGAGCCAGGTAGCGCGCGCGCTTGATGGCGCTGGACAGCTGACGCTGGTAGCGTGCCTTGGTACCGGTGATGCGGCTCGGAACGATCTTGCCGGTCTCGGTGACGTAGGCCTTGAGAGTGTCCAGATCTTTATAGTCGATCTGCTTCACGCCTTCGGCGGTAAAACGGCAAAACTTGCGGCGACGGAAAAAGCGTGCCATGTAAAAATCCTCCTGGCGGTGCGTATCAGTTAGCTTCAGCGGTTTCGGTACGTTCGCGCGGCTTGTCTTCGCGACGCGGACGCTTTTCTTCCGCCGGCTTCATCATCGGTGAAGCTTCGGTGATGGCTTCCTTGCAACGCACGACCAGGCTACGGATGATCGCATCGTTGAAGCGGAAGATATTCTCGATTTCTTCGAGGGTCTCGCCGCTGCACTCGACGTTCATCAGCACGTAGTGAGC
>CETM01052906.1_pt1 | contig 27416 bp, 33 predicted proteins | sample 361451 | NCBI WGS metagenome assembly CETM01 (sample SAMEA2622690, study PRJEB7988) | marine metagenome | isolation source: saline water (ENVO:00002010), including
GAAAGGCTTGGAACTGATAAGTCCGAAGTTGGTGTAATCGCTTACGGTATAAGAGATTAAAACAATTCTTCTCCTTCCCTTTCGTTTAGAAGAAGAAAATCAGGCCCAGAACAAAATTCTGGGCCTTTTTTTTATTTAGTTGATTTAACAAAATCAAGAACTTCTTGAGCATGGCCTCTTACTCTAACATTCGACCATTCTTTCAATATTTTCCCTTTATTTATTACTATAGTAGACCTTATTGTTCCCATAAATTTTTTCCCTAAAAAAGATTTCTTTCCCCAAACACCGTATTTTTTTTGAACTTGCAGTTTTTCATCTGATAAAAGCTCGAAAGGAACTTTAAATTTTCTTTTGAATCCCAAATGACTTTTAATTGTATCTTTAGAAATTCCCACGACCTCATAATTTAAATTTTTGAATTTCTTATAAATCTTTGAAAAATCAATAGTTTCCAATGTACATCCTGGAGTGTTATCTCTAGGGTAAAAATACAATACAATACCACTCTTAATTTTTGATAAATCAAACACCTTTAAATTTGTAGATTCTAGTTTGAAATTAGGAGCTTTTTTATGTTTCTTATTTTTCATTTTCCTCCCATAATTTTTTCCAATCAGTTGTTGGAGAAAGACCATAGACCGAATTTATATTTGTGAAATGAGTTGCAAGTGATGGAATTGGAGAAATACATAATTCTTTTTGATATATTTTATGCAAAGGTTTTTCAAAGGGATAGTGTTCAAATTTACACATGCTAGTAAAGTCAATCCAGTTTCTTTTAATAATTTTTTTGCTAGTAAGAAAAGTACATAATGTTTGATTAATTTGTCTCCAATGTCTATTTTGACCCAAGTAAATTCTTGTTGTTTCAGCACCTGTATACAAATAAGGATAATCCGAGGGACATATAACTAAATCCTCATTAGTTTGAGAGGCAAGTCTTTCAAATGTTTGCATAATTTCTAATAAGCTAATTTCTTGATGAATATAATCATCTTCTACAAAGTATACCAAATCATTACACTCATCTTTTGAGAGTACTAGTGACTGGTGAATGTTTGACATATTAGATTTTTGGTTGTTACTAACCTCCTTGTTTTCTTCATTAATATTTTTTATTTCTTTTGAAAATTTATCAAACTCCAAATTTCTAATTTCATAATTAATATTTGATATTTTTAATTCATTTTCAAATGATTCAATTTGGTTCTTTTGAGAATTATGATCTATTATATAAATTTTAAAATTTATCTGCTTATATTTATTTTTCGCATACAAAATACTTTTTATAATTGATCTTAGTGTCCTATAGCTGTATTCAAACTTATTTTTTTCAAAAATTCTTTTTTTTGTCTGACTGAGCATTTCTACATTCATACATGTTCTTAAAATTATATCTAATGATTTTATCGGTCTAGATATTTTTACTTCACCCAAAGGAATAGTAATAGAATTTTTACCTGGAACACTTAAATTCTCATTTAATAACTTATTTGAAGTAGGGATGTTAAAATTATTTTGATCAATAATTTCAAAACCAAAAATTCTACAAAGCCTTATAAAAAATTTTCTTATAAGACTGTGTTTGTTAGATTTTATTTCTCTCATTTTAAGGTTTTGAAATTAAACACAAATAAAAAAATAAATTATTTTTTAATTTCGTCAATTGCATAAGTTAATCTATCTTGACCCCAAAACATTTTTTTATTAATAAAAAAAGTTGGAGCACCAAATATACCTTTCTTAAGTGCATCATTAGTTAATTTTTTAAGCTTTTCTTTAATCTTATTATCCTTTGCTCTTAAAAAAAAGGTCTTCGGATTTAATTCCATATTTTTTAAAACTTTATTAATTACTGTTTCATCATTCATATTAAGCCCATCCTTCCAAATTGCATTAAAGATTTTTTCTACAAACACTTTTTCGAAATTATCTTCTTCCGCAATAATAACACCTCTCATAAAATCAACAGTTTTAATTGGAAAGTATGTGTTGAAAGTAAATCTAATATTTTTCTTTTCGGAAACCAACTTGGTATCACGGATCATATATTTTGCTTTTAAAGATATAAAAGCAGCTGGAGTAACACCTGCAGATTTATGTAAGCCCCCTAGGAAAATTGGCATATATTTTATTTTAAGTTGATGCTTTTTTTCTAAATTCTTTATTTCTTTGAAACCTAAGTATGCATACGGGCTACTAAAATCAAAATAGAACTCTATTTGTTTAGTCATAATAATTAATTTTTTTTGAAAATATTACTCTTATTAACCAATAAAAAACTAAACCTACTGGACCAGTAAAGTACGTTAAAACTAATGATAAAATTACTAAAATTTTTGGGATCATATAAATTTTAGAGTCGCTTGCTATCCAATTTCCTACAAAAAGACTAATCGATAAAAAATGAAGCCAAAATATTAATAAAAAGGCCTCATTTGAAAACAATGCGTAAAGTTCATTTAAGCTCATATACAGTTTAAAAACTTCAAAAATATTTTCAGTTATGTATATTTGATAGGCTACTAATGTATAGGCTGTGGACAATAACAACGGAACAATTAATGATTTAACAAAGATTTTTGTTAATATATGATTTGGTGAAACTATTAACAATAGCCAACAAGGAATAATACCTAAATTTGCAAAAAGATAAATATTTTCGTAATTTAAAAAAGATAAAAAACTATTCAACATAAAACCTAGTATAATATAAAAGCTATGGAGCAAATATCCAATAAAAAAGATTTTGAAGATTTGACAGCTAATCTAAGAGATTTGGCCTATTCTTATATCGAAAAATATAGTCCGTCTAAACAACAAACCAAAACCTATCTACTAAAAAAATATTTAAATAAATTTCAAGGTACAAAAAGTAAAAAAGAGATTACAGATGTAATCGATAAAGTTGTTAATAACCTAGAAAAAGGCAAAGTTTTAAATGATAGTCTATATTCAGATTCAAAAACAAAAATGTTTTTTAGAAGAGGTTACTCATTAAATAAAATTAAAAATTCCCTTCAAATTAAAGGCATAGGACAAAATGATATTAAAAAAAGTATTGAAAAATTAAAAAATGAAAAAACAGATCCAGATTTTGTTTCTGCTATGAAAATTTGTAAAAAGAGAAGAATAGGACCAATGAGACTAGAAGCAAATAGAACTTTATTTTATAAAAAAGATATTGGTATTTTAGCAAGATCAGGATTTAGCTATGATATTTCCAAAAAAATATTATCTATGGACTCCAAAGAATTCACAAAATTAATTAAAATTATTTAGTTTTCTTTTTTTGATGAAGTTTTAAATAATAATCAATTCTCTTCTTTATTGCATTCTTCACATAAACAAAAAGTAGAAGACCAAATATTGAAACCGATACAACTATAATTAAAATTGTTTTAATCATTCAAATTTTTATTTCTTTTTATTTTTAGACTTAAATTTTTATAATCTTCTTTCCCATATTTAAAATTTATGCCTTCTAGCGTTGTAATAATTGCACCTGCATTTGAAGCTACAGCATGCCCAGCTGCGTAATCCCATTCGTAGGCTCGCTCTTTTGCCGCATAAAAATCATACTCACCTGTAGCAATAACACAAAACTTATAAGAGCTATGCATTGGCGTGAAAGATGTAACACCATATTTTTTTAACACCTTTAATATTTGAGTTGAGGGCTTATCGCTTCCACATACGGCAAGAATTTTTTCTTTAGGAGATTTCTTTTTACAGTTTAGTTGAATTTTTTTACTTTTTTCAATCATAAACGAATTACCTTTTCCAAATGAATAAAATAATCTATTTTTTTTTGGGGCACCCACCAAACCAATAGTGGGAGTATAATCTATTATTAAAGCTGCATTCAAAGTATATTCATCCTGACCAGCAATATATTCTTTTGTTCCATCGATTGGATCAATTAACCAAAAAGTACTAAGTGTATTCTTTTTTTTTAAATCTACAGTCTCCTCTGAAATAATTGGTATGCTCGGAGTTAATTCCTTAATTTTTTCAGTTATAATTCTATTTACTTCAAGATCCCCATTTGTGACCGGAGAATTATCTGGCTTAATTATTTTTTTTAAGCCTTTTCTGTATAACTCAATCGATTTTTCACCAGCAAAATCTATTATAGGCAATAGACTTTCAGTTATATCCTTTAATTCATTGTTGTTCATTTTCAATTTTTTTTAATTCTATATTTTCTAAATTGATAACCTTTTTTCCTGCATTTTGAAAATTTACTGTCACCTTATTCTTTATAATTGATTGAACTTGGCCAATTCCCCACTCTTTTTTTGATGGATTTAAGACAAAATTGCCAGGTTCTAAATCATATTGCATAATGGAAAATTCTTTTATTTTATAATATATAACAGTTTATGATTAACTCACTAGGTATAAAAAAGTCGCCAAAAGATACTAAAATAGTTGTTGCGATGTCTGGAGGAGTGGACTCATCCGTCGTAGCTGGAATAATGAAAGATGAGGGATACAATACTACAGGTATAACCCTTAAATTGTACGATCAAGTAAAGACTTCTTCAAATGGTAGACAATGTTGTGCTGGACAAGATATTTTAGATGCCAAAAGAGTTTGTGAAAATTTAAATATTGATCACAAAATATTATACTATCAAAAAAAATTTAAAACTGAAGTCATAGATTCTTTTATAGATAGTTATGTTTCAGGAGAAACACCAATACCATGTGTCCAGTGTAACCAAACAGTAAAATTTAGAGATCTGTTTAAATTTGCAAAAGAATTAAAAGCTGATGCGCTTGTAACAGGTCATTATGTTTTGAGGCGCGAAAATAATGGTAGAGGATTAATGTATAGAGCAGAAGACAAAGAAAGAGATCAAAGTTACTTTCTTTTTACTACAACTCAGGAACAATTAAATTACCTAAGGTTTCCGCTTGGTTCAATTAAAAAATCAGAAACTAGAAGTATAGCAAATAAACTAAATCTTAATGTAGCAAACAAGCCTGATAGCCAAGATATTTGTTTTGTTCCTAATGGTGACTATTCATCGGTAATAAAAAAATTTAGACCAGAGTCTTTTAAAAAAGGCAGAATAAAAGATGTTCTAGGGAATGAATTAGGATATCACGACGGTATTATCAATTATACGATTGGCCAAAGAAAAGGTATTAAGATTTCAAATAAAGATCCACTATATGTAGTGGATATTAATGCAAATGATAATGTAATAATTGTTGGTCCCCAAGAATGTTTGAACATTAAAAAACTTTATTTAAGAGATGTAAATTTTTTATGTAATTCACAAGTATTTAAAAAAAATATTTTTATAAAAGTCAGGTCTACAGGAAAGTTACTTCAAGCAAAAGTTGAAATAAAAAATAATTCTACAACTGTTGAAATACTTGAAAATGAAAAAGGGATATCCCCTGGACAAGCTTGTGTTTTCTACTCTAATGATAAAATTGGTGATAGAGTACTTGGTGGTGGATGGATTGAAAAAACTTCAAATAAAAATTTATCCACATAATTAACAAACCAATAAATAGAACAACTAAAAAGTGATACTTTTTTTTTTTTAATATGTTTAAATTGAATTAATTAAGAGGCAACTCTTAACTGGCCAGTTAAGGAAAAACCGAGAGGTCGAAGCTTAACGGGCAGAAAGTTCTGCAGAGTAGCACTAAAATTGTAGGACGGGAGGCTTGGCGGTAGTGCTAAAACGACGGGCCAAAACTTAAGTCTGCGCACCGAAAGGTGTGTAGACGGAAGTTTTAATTTTTTTTCCACATTAAAAAAGTTAATAGATAAAAAACTATTACCCCTAAAAAATAATTCCATTCTAGAGCATGTTTAATGTGAGTGTTTCCACTCGTAGATATTACTGGAATACTTAAAATTGCTATAAGCACTAGAGCAGATACTAATAGTATTTTCAATTTTAATGCATAACGATTAATGTGTTTTGAGATTACTTCTTTCATTTTAAAAAATTTATAAACCAAAAGAGATTGAGCTATAATTTCAAAAATTATGAACGCTAGAAGAACAAATCTTCTGAAAAATTTATAAAAATCGTAATCTAATTTAATCCCAAGTAAAAGTGAGTGGCATATCAAAAAAACTGCAGATAAAATACCAAAAGTTTTAAAAAGATTATCTTTTTTTTCTTTATAAGAAAAATAATTTATTATCTCGTTAGCCTTGATCCAATAGATTATTAATAAAATTGAAACAATAAACATACCTGGTTTAAATATCAGATATGTTGGATAAGTTCTTGCAGTTCTACTTATTGAGACCCCGCCGTCGATGTATGGAAAAGTAAAACCAGATCTACCAATTGGATCTACTTCTAAAAAAGTACCTAAAAATATATTATAATTTACAGAAATGAATAAACATAAATTTACAGAAATCAATGCAATAAAAAATATCCATAAACTCAATTTTCTGATTTGAGCTTTTAGTTCCATTTTGCGAAAATTTATTTTCTTTTATTTCTCTTTCTCGCTCGTCTTTTTTTGGAACCTATTTTTCTTCTTCCTCTATGTTTTTTTGGATATCCCATAACAAGTTTAATATCATCTAACCTACAAATTTTCAATTTAAATTATAATTTAATAAAACTTTTCTTTTCCCAGCCAATTCGTATCAAAATCAGATGATATAAACTTATCATGGGAAAGTATTTTTTTATGCAAATCGATAGTAGTTTCTATACCATCAATAACAAATTCATTTAAAGATCTCATTGTTCTTTGTATAGCTTCAGTTCTATTTCTACCCTTACAAATTAATTTGCATATTAAACTGTCGTAGTAAGGGGTTATTTTACAGCCTTGAAAAATCGATCCATCTACTCTTGTTCTAAAACCAGAGGGTTGATGACAGACAGAAATAATACCGGGGCTTGGTTGGAAATCCTTAGAAGGGTCTTCAGCATTTATTCTGCATTCTATTGTATGTCCTCTTGCACTAATATCACTTTGTTTAAGTGCGGTATTACCTGCATGTGCAATCCAAATTTGTTCTTTTACAATATCTATACCTGTTTGAACTTCAGTTACAGGGTGTTCAACCTGGACTCTTGTATTCATCTCTAAAAAGTAAAATTTACCGTTTTCATAAATATATTCAACTGTTCCAGCACCTTCATATCCTAAGGCCTCAACCATCTTCACAGTTTTATTTAGTAGATCTGATCTTGTTTTTTCATCTAAAACAGGACTTGGGGTTTCTTCAATTAATTTTTGGTGTTTTCTTTGTACTGTACAATCTCTTTCATTCAAATGAATAGTTCTATTTTTACCTGACATAATCTGAACTTCAATATGTCTTGGATTTTTAAAATATTTTTCTATATAAACCTCATCATTACCAAAATATTTTTTTGCCTCGAGACGAGCAATAGAAAATAATTCATCCAACTTACTTTCATGATCAACAATTTTCATCCCCTTTCCTCCACCACCTCCAGAAGCTTTAATTAAAACAGGATAACCAACTTTCTCACAAATTATTTTAGCATCATTAACATTTTTTACTCCACCGTCTGATCCTTCTATAATTGGCAATCCGTTTTTCTTTGCAATTTTTTTTGCTTCTATTTTATCTCCCATTTTTTTTATAATTTCTGCTTTTGGCCCAATGAATTTAACACCTTGTTTTTGAACAATCTCCGCAAATTTGAAATTTTCAGAAAGAAAACCGTAACCAGGATGAATAGCTTCAGCCCCACTGACATCTACCGCAGACATTATTGCTGCAATATTCAAATAACTATTTTGTGGTTGGTGGGAACCTATACATATACTTTCATCCGCCAATCTCACATGCATTGACTCGGAGTCAACATCTGAGTGCACAGCAACAGTTCCAATGCCCCATTCTTTACACGCTCTTATTATTCTTACTGCAATCTCTCCACGATTTGCAATTAAAACCTTTTTAAACATATTTATTTAAGAAGAACTAAAGTTTGTCCAAATTCAACAGCCTGTCCATCTTGAACTAAGATTTTCTTTACAGTACCAGCAGTTGTTGCGGGAACATGGTTCATCGTTTTCATTGCCTCAACAATCATGACTGTTTGACCTTTTTTTATTTGACTTCCAACTTCAACAAATTTTTTTGCACCAGGTTCCGGGGCTAAATATGCAGTTCCTATAATTGGTGAAGTGATCTTTGTGCCAGGTTCATCATTGCTCTTCGAAACCATCGGTGACTTAAGTATCGCTTGTGAAGTGTTGACAGACATGTTCTTTGCAACTTTAATTTTTTTATTTCCATCTTGATATTCGATTTCTGTTAACTCATATTCATCAAGATAGTCTTTGAGTTCTTTTATTAATTTTTTATCAATTTTCATTGTTAATAATTTCTTTTATACCATCCAAAGCCATCATATAACCATTAGTGCCTAAACCACATATAATGCCATTCGCAGCTTTACTAATCAATGACTTATGCCTGAATTCTTCTCTATTGTAAATATTTGTTATATGAAGTTCAATTGTTGGTTTTTTTACGGCAAGCAAAGCATCCAAAATTGCTACAGATGTGTGAGTATATCCTCCAGCATTTATAATTATTCCACTATATTTATTTACACTGTCTTGTATAAAATTTACAATTTCTCCTTCAACATTAGACTGCTTAAAATCAATATCAAGGCCGATTTTTTTAGAATGTTGTTCGCATTTTAACTTAATTTCCTCAAAAGAAATTTTTCCATACTTATCTTTTTCTCTTGTGCCAAGAAGGTTTAAATTGGGACCATTAATTACGAGGATTTTTTGATTCATTTTGGTATAATAAAATTTTAAAATATCTCAATTATGGCAAAAATACAATTAAACGGAAAAGTCTTAAAAATTCAAAGAAATATGACCATCAAAGACCTTTTAAAAAAATATAAGTTAAAGGAGAATAAAATAGCTATTGAGCTTAATGGTACAATTTTACATAAAAATAAATTTAAAACTAGGCAGGTAAAAGATAAAGATAAAATTGAAATTGTTCAATTCATAGGGGGCGGCTAAGTGAATAAAGATAGACTTAAAATTGGCAAATATAATTTGAATTCAAGATTAATCGTGGGAACAGGAAAATATAAAAATTTTCAACAAACAGCAGATGCAGTAAAAGCATCTGGTGCAGATATGGTTACTGTTGCCGTTAGAAGAGTAAATATTATTGACAAAAACAAACCAGTTCTAATGGATTATCTTGATCCAAAAAAAATTATTTATTTACCTAATACAGCAGGCTGTTTTAATTCTAGGGATGCACTTAGAACACTTAGGTTGGCCAGAGAAATAGGAGGTTGGAAACTTGTTAAATTGGAAGTTTTAGGTGATAAAAAAACTTTATATCCAAACATGATCGAGACAATAAACTCAACAGCTGTTTTAGTGAAAGAAGGCTTCGAAGTAATGGTCTACTGTTCAGACGATCCAATAATCGCAAAAAAATTAGAAGACCTAGGAGCTAAAGCAATCATGCCTCTTGCATCACCAATTGGTTCAGGCAGAGGAATAAGAAATAAATTAAATTTATCCTTAATAATTAAAAATTCAAAAGTTCCTGTCATTGTAGATGCAGGAATTGGTACAGCTTCTGATGCAACTATTGCAATGGAACTTGGTTGTGATGGGGTTTTGATTAATACAGCAATCGCTAAAGCAAAGGACCCAATATTGATGGCATCATCAATGAAAGATGCAGTTATAGCCGGGAGAAAATCTTTTCTTGCCGGAAGAATAGGATTGCAAAAATTTGCATCTGCAAGTAGTCCTGAAGATGGATTAATTTGATCTTGATTTTTTTCTAACCCAAAGAGTTTTGCCCAAAGTATTTTTTGCTTTTTTCTTTTTGACATTCAAATCAACGATTTGAGCACTTTTACTTTTTTTAGAAATATCTTTATTAATAGGTAATAAATTTTCAATTTTTTTTATAATTTTTTTACTTTTATTAAGCAAATGAATTTTATACTCTGGAATAACTAAATTTGCATCACTACTAATATTAATTTTAAATTTATATTTTTTTTCGAAGAATAGTATTTCATTCTCTGAATTTATATTTAAATAGGACTTAACTTTTTCAGGCACAAAAGCATCTATAATTTTTGTTTTGCTAGAGAAAGCAAGCATTTCGATTTTTTTTACAATTTTTTGACAAAAAGACTCTAACGACAAGTTAGTTTCCCATTTAATAGAACTCTCCCTTAATCTTTGTCTAGTCATTTCAAGTAAACCAAAATTACTTATTCTACCTACTTGAATTCTAGCTCTATCCTGTTTGAGTTTTTCTCTCATTTTTCTTTCAACTGTTTTTTTGTTATGAAAGTTCATCATATCAATAAAATCAATTACTATTAATCCCGATAGATCTCTAATCTTAATTTGTCTCGCAATCTCCTCTGCAGCCTCAACATTTGTATTCAGAGCTGTTTTTTCAATATTTACCTGTTTTGTGGATTGTCCAGAGTTAATATCAATAGCAACCAAAGCTTCAGTAGGATTTATAACTAGGTAACCACCTGACTTTAATTTGACAACAGGTTCAAAAATTTTATTTAGTTCTTTTTCAATATCTTCACTATGAAAAAGTGGAATTTTTCCTCTATACTTTTTTATAAACTTCGAGTTTCTTGGCATAAATTGTTTCATAAAAGACTTTGCTTTTTGATAACCATCATTACCTTCGACATAAACGTATTTTGTTTGATTATCGTAGATATCTCTTAATGCTCTTTTGATAATATCACCTTCACTATGAATTAACGTAGGAGCTGTTGACTGCATAGCTTTTTCCTTTATCTCTTCCCAAACAGCAATGGTACCTTGTAAATCATTGTTAATCTCATTTTTTGTTTTTCCTGCTCCAGCCGTCCTTACAATAAGGCCCATGGCTTTCGGTATATTTATATCTCTAAGTATGTCCCTAATTTTATTTCTTTCTTCATAATTGAAAATTTTTCTTGAGATACCACCACCTTTGGCTGTATTGGGCATTAAAACGATATACTTTCCAGCTAAGGAAACAAATGTTGTCAAAGCAGCCCCCTTTTGACCTCTTTCTTCTTTCATCACTTGTATCAAAATTACTTGTCCAGGTTTTATCACTTCTTGAATTCTATATTTTCTAACACCATATCTATTTTTTAAATTTTCTCTCAATTTTTCAGATTTATTTTCAGACTCTTTAGTCTCCGAAATACCATTGACACTTTTTTCATCTGCTAAGTTCTCCTTTGTATCTACCTCAGTGTTTTCTGTTTTTTCTTTAAGATCTTCTCTTATTTTTTCTTCTGCCTGTTTTAGTTCGATCTTGTCCTCAGTTGGAATTTGATAATAGTCAGACTGAATATCATTAAAAGCTAAGAAACCGTGCCTTTCTCTGCCAAAATTTACGAAAGCTGCTTGAAGGGAAGGTTCTACTCTACTTACAATACCTAAATAAATATTATTTTTTAAATTTAGATTGTTTTTATCTTCAGACTCATATTCTTCGATATGAGACTTAGATTTGAGAACAATTCTTGTTTCTTCTGGATGCGATGCATCAATGTATAAATTTTTTTCCATAGTAATTGAAACCTGTCTGTAAAAGTTAATTTTGTTGATAAGGTGTAAAAAGAATAATTATTCATATTTTTAATATACCGTTTTTTTGATGATTTGTAACTTTATAAATTATAAAATGCCTTAAGATAGCCAAAATTAGGGATTTATTGTAGTGAAAATGAAGGTTTCAAAATTTTTTAGTTATACAACCAAACTTATAATTAGCTCAATGGTTTTAGGTGTTTTGTTGATATTTTCTGCATTTTGGTATTTTTCACATGATCTACCCGATTATAAAAAACTTTCTAATTACGAACCATCAGTTTTAAGCAGGGTCTATGCAGATAACGGAGAGCTAGTAGCCGAATACGCTTTAGAAAAAAGATTATTTATCCCGTATGAATCGATTCCAGAAAAAATAATAAATTCGTTTTTATCGGCTGAGGATAAAAATTTCTTTAATCATCCAGGTGTTGATGCAAGAGGTGTAACTAGAGCTTTTCTCAAAAATATTAAGAATATTTTTACCAATAAAAGATTAGAAGGTGCATCTACAATAACCCAGCAAGTAGCAAAAAATTTTTTATTAACAAATGAAGTTTCTCTTAAAAGAAAGATTAAAGAGGCAATTTTAGCATTTAGAATAGAAAAAGCTTACACAAAAAAAAGAATTTTAGAACTATATCTAAACGAAATTTATTTAGGACAAGGGACCTACGGAGTTGCGTCAGCTAGCTTAGAATATTTTGATAAATCTGTTAAAGAACTTAATTATGCCGAGTCAGCTTTATTAGCTGCTTTACCCAAGGCTCCAAGTAAATATAATCCTTATAGGTCACCTGATCTTGCCAAAATAAGAAGAAACATGGTTTTAAATAATTTAAATGAAAATGGGTATATATCCAAAAAAGAATTCAAAAATTTAACTAATAAAAATATTCAATTAAAAAGAAAAAAAATTTTCTTATCAAACGAGTCAGAGTCATATACCGAGGAAGTTAGAAGAGTAGTAAAAACTGAATATGGTTTTGAAAAGTTATATTCTGAAGGTCTGTCGATCAGTACACCTTTAAATGGAAAATATCAAATTGCAGCACTCGAGTCTTTAAGATTTGGTATTGAAGAATTTGACAAACGAAAAGGATGGAGAGGGCCAATAACAAACACTAAAAAAAATAAATTTTGGAAAGATAGAATAAAAAACCTTAAAATCGATAAATCATTGGGTTGGGATATTGCAATAATAACCTATATAGATGAAAAGATTTCAAGAATAAGATTAGTAGACAATACAATTGAAGAAAATATTTTTTTCAAAGATTTCAAATGGACAAAAAAGAAAAGTTTTAATGAACTTTTTGAAATTGGAGACATAATATTTGTTAAAAAGAACAAGGATAATGTTTGGAAACTAAAACAATTACCTTTAATTAATGGTAGCATTGTTGTTATGGACCCATTTAATGGAGAAGTTAAAGCTCTCGTTGGTGGTTATAGTTATGAGTCTAGTGAATTTAATAGAGCAACTCAGGCAAATAGGCAACCAGGTTCAGCTTTTAAACCAATAGTGTATGCCGCTGCTTTAGAAAATGGTTTTCTTCCAAATTCATTAATCCTAGATGCTCCATTCGTGAGTTCTCAGGGCGCAGGATTAAAAAACTGGAAACCGGAAAACTATGGAAAGAAATTTTATGGTCCTTCAACTTTAAGAAAAGGATTGGAACTGTCTAGAAATTTAATGACTGTTAGAATAGCCCAAAGATTAGGCTTTGAAAAAATATCAAATATTTCAAAAAAATTAGGCGTTTATGATGATATTCCAGAACTCTTATCAGTTTCGTTAGGCTCAAATGAGACTACTCTTTTAAAATTGACAAATGCTTACTGTTCATTTGTTAATGGAGGAAAAAAAATAAACCCAACTTTAATAAAAAGAATTCAGGATAGAAGAGGTAAAACAATTTATAATTCAGAAAAAAGAATTTGCAAAGGATGTGACCAGATTGGAAATAATGAGAATAATCCGCCTGTAATTATTGACAATTTCAAACAGGCTATAAGTAAAGAAACAGCATATCAGATAACATCAATGCTTGAAGGCGTTACAATAAGAGGTACAGGAAAAAAACTTAAAGCCCTGGGCGTTCCACTCGCCGGCAAAACCGGCACAACAAATGAAAATTTTGATGCTTGGTTCATCGGATTTTCATCAGATTTAGCTATTGGAGTTTATATTGGTTATGATGAACCTAGATCATTAGGAAAATATGAAACTGGTTCAAAAGCTGCATTACCTATTTTCAAAAAATTTATTGAAACAGCATTATTTAAAGATGATCTAAAACCATTTAAAGCCCCCGATAGCATTTATTTTTATCCAATGAATTATGATAATGGTGTAATAACAAGCTTTGTTGATCCAAAGTCTATACCGGAAAGTTTTAAAGAAGAAAGTATAGAGGAGATAAAATTAAAAAATTTAAAAATTGGTAAGAATTATGGTAAACTTAATAAATTTGGAAGATTCTATTAATGAGTGACTTTGAAAAAAATTTAGAATTATCAAAAAACTCTCTTACGAATATTAGGGGGTATCTTTGATAATAATGATTTTAAAAATAAAATTTTAAAGTTAGATAAAGAAATTTTAAAAGAAGACTTTTGGAAAAATAAGAAAAGATCCACTAAAATTGTCAGAGAAAAAAATTTTATAGAAAGTATAATTAATTTTCATAATACAACAAAAAGTGACTTAGAAAATATAGTAGAGTTAAATAAGCTAGCTTTAGAAGAAAATGATCAAGCAACATTAAATGATTGCGAAATAAAAATTAAATTATTGTTAAATGAAATCAAAAAGTATGAGATTAAATGTTTTTTATCTGGAGAAAACGATCACTTAGATATATTTATAGAAATACATGCAGGTGCTGGCGGAACAGAAAGTCAAGATTGGGCTGAAATGTTAAGAAGAATGTACTTAAAGTGGTTTGATAAAAAAAAATTCAATTATGAATTAATAAGTGAACATAAAGGTGAAGAAGCTGGAATTAAGTCCACAACTTTAAAGGTTGGCGGAACAAATCTATATGGATTAATGAAAAAAGAATCTGGTGTTCATCGTTTGGTTAGAATTTCACCATTTGATTCTGGTGCCAGAAGACATACTAGTTTCGCTAGTGTTTGGGTATATCCATTTATCAATGATGAAATAGATGTGATAATTGATAGCAAAGATCTAAGAATAGACACCTATAGATCAAGCGGAGCCGGCGGACAGCATGTGAATACTACTGATAGTGCAGTAAGAATTACTCATTTACCATCTAAAATAGTTGTTCAATGTCAAAATGAAAGATCACAACATAAAAATAAAGAAACATGTTTTCAAATGCTAAAAGCAAGACTTCACGAATTTGAAAAATTGAAGAGAGAAGAAAAAAATAAAAAAGAATTAGACAGCAAAACAGATATAGGTTGGGGACATCAAATAAGATCGTATGTTTTACAGCCGTACAGACTTGTTAAAGATTTAAGATTTAATATTGAGGACACAAACCCGGACTCAGTTTTGAATGGTAATATAGATAAGTTTATAGAGGGTTCAATATTTAGTACTAAAAATTAATGAAAAAAGCATTCTTTTCTACATTCCTATTTATTTTATTCTTATTAATTCTAATATTATTTTATTTAAGTTTTTTTGGTTATGAGACACAAAAATTTAATAAATTAATTCAATCTGAAATTAAAAAGTCAGATAAAAATATAGACTTAAGTTTTAAAAAGATTTCGGTTTTATTGGATATTAAAAAGCTCACTTTATTTGTTAGATTCATTGAACCAAATCTAAATTATTATAAAGTTTTAATTCCACTTGAGTATTTAAGAACCGATTTAGATTTGGAAAAATTATTTGATAAAAAAGTTGAGGTTAAAAGGATTATAGCATCAACAAAAAAGGTTGATATTGTTAAAATTAAACCTTTGCTAAGAAAGGCTAAGATAGATGAAAAAAATTTAAAACTTTTAAAAAATGGAAAAGTTTTATTAGATAGCATAGAGCTTGAATTTGATGAAAATTTTAAATTAAAAGACAACTTTAAATTTACTGGAGCTATATCAAACCTATACTTTACGGTTTCAAATGAATACGAAATAAAAAATCTTTTTTCAAAATTTTCTTATAATAAAGACAGTATAATTTTAAAAGAAGTTTCCTGGAATTTAGATAAGGACAATATTAATAAAAAGGAATTTTTTTCAGGTAAATTTAATTTAAATAAAATTAATAGTAAAAATGAAATTAGTCTGAATTTTAAAACAAATCAATTTTCAAGATTTATTCAACCAAATGTTTTAAACTTTTCGTTCCAAAAAAATAGCGTAGTAACAGTAAAGTCAGAAATAATTTTAAATAAAAATAAATATATTTTATTTAAATATTTAGATATAAAAGATAAAGATAATAATTTCAAAATTTTAAATCTAAGTCTTGATAAAGATTTGAATATTATAGATTTCAAACAGTTAGATGTTAAAACTTATTCCGAAGGAAATATAAATAATCAATTTAGTTTAAAAAATTTAAAAAAAATAACTGTAAATGGAGATTTTTTTGATGCCAAGAATTTGATCAAGGAATTAAACAAAGAAACAAAAAAAAATAAATTTTTAGAGAGCATGAACAAGGATATTGAAATAAATCTAGAAAATGTTTTGAAGGGTACAAAATTTCCAGTAAAAAATTTTAGATTAATCGGTAAAATTAAAAAAGGAGATTTTGAAAAGTTATCAGCTAAGAGTGATTTTTCAAGTAATGAGCACCTAGACATTTCTTTAAAAAAGGGAAAAGAAAGTAAAAAAAAATTTTTAGAAATTTACTCTGATATCGCAATGCCTTTGCTTAGTGATTATAAATTTTTTCAGGGTCTTGAGGGCGGAAACCTAACCTTCCTATCAACATTTGATAAAAAAAATTCAATAAATCATTTAACAATTAATAATTTTAAACTTAATAACGCCCCAGCTTTAGCAAAAATATTAACTTTGGCTGATCTTAAAGGTTTAACAGATACTTTAAAAGGAGAGGGTATAGCTTTTGAAACGCTCTCAATAAAATATAAAACCAACCCCTTGACAATGCAAATAGAAGAAATTTTTATGATTGGACCATCAATATCTGTTTTAATTGATGGCTATGTTGAAAAAAAGTCAGGCTTGATAAGTTTAAGAGGCACCTTGGTTCCAGCAAAAACTTTAAATAAAATTGTTTCTAAAATACCTGTGATCGGAGAAATCTTAGTAGGAAAAAAAATTGGTGAAGGTGTATTTGGATTAAGTTTTAAAATTAAGGGGCTACCAGAAGATCTTAAAACAACTGTTAATCCAATTAAATCTTTGGCGCCTAGATTTATTACCAGAGCCCTTGAAGAATCTAAAAAAAATAAAATTAAACAACAGTAATTTTAAGATGATTTTTTTTACCTATAGATAATTTGATATAATTTTTATCCAAAAAGTCATCTAAATTGATGATTTTTTTTTCATCAATGATTACTTTATCATTAATTTTTAATCCATTATTTTTCATAATTCTTCTCGCATCACTTTTTGATTGAACAAGGCCATTTTGATAAACAAGATCGATTATATTAATTCCTTTTTTCACTTCAGATTTACTCACTTTATTCTCAGGAACATTTTTTCCAATACCACCTTTTACAAAAGTTTCAGTTGCTGTTTCTGCACATTCTTTTGCCAATTTGGGACCATGAAGCAGTGAAGTTGTCTCATTAGCTAATAAGATTTTTAATTTATTTATATTTGTTTCTTTATCAATTTTTTCTGATAAATTTTGTAAATTTATTTCTGTAAAGTATTTTAAAAATTTTTTTACATCTTGATCTGATGTATTTCTCCAAAACTGCCAATAATCGTAAGGTGAAAATAATTTTTTATCTAACCAAATAGCACCTTTTTCGGTTTTACCCATTTTTGCTCCTGATGATAAAGTTAATAAAGGGGTTGTGAGACCAAAAGATTCTTTTCTTAAAATCTTTCTTACTAATTCTACCCCATTAATAATATTTCCCCATTGATCTGAACCCCCCATTTGTAATATACACCCATGTTTTTTGAAAAGTTGGTAAAAATCATAGGCTTGTAAAATCATATAGTTAAATTCCATATAATTTAAAGATTGTTCCCTATCCAATCGAATTTTTACACTGTCAAATGTTAGCATTTTATTAATTGTAAAATGTTTTCCCACACTTCTTAGAAAATCAATATACTTCAATTTCCCTAGCCAATTAAAATTATCTACGTAAATTGGTTTTGTTTTTTTATTTTTAGTGTGAAGCAACTTGTCGAAAACTTTTTTAATACTCAAAATATTTTTTTTAATATCCTTGTCTCTTAATATTTTTCTTGTTGAATCTTTTCCAGATGGATCCCCAATTAATGTTGTTCCACCACCCAACAAAACAATTGGTTGATGACCGTATCTTTGAAGTAATCTCAAAATCATAATTTGCATTAAACTTCCAACATGAAGACTTGGTGCTGTACAGTCAAAACCAATATATGCCTTAATAGGTTTTTGGTCTGAAATTTTTTTTAAACCATTTAAATCAGTACATTGATTTAAAAACCCTCTTTCCTGCATCTCTGATAAAAAAGTGTTTTTCATAGATAAATATGTGATAAATCTACTATTATACAAAAATTTATATAAATAAATAAAATTATGAATAAAATTTATACAGCTATAGGTTTAATGAGTGGAACTTCAGGTGATGGAGTTGATGTATCTATTATAAGCTCCGATGGTAAATCTTCTTATAAAGTATTACTAAATGAATATTTTGCATACAGCACAGAAATATATGAGAGCATTCATAGATTAAGGGAAGAAATTCAAAATTTGAATAATTTAAAAAATAAAAATGATGAATTGAAATCTTTAGAAAGGAAAATTACTCTATTTCACGCAAAAATAATAAGCGATATTTCAAAAAAAGTAAAATTTGAATTAGTCGGATTTCATGGCCAAACCATATATCACAATCCTAATGAAAAAATTTCAAAACAACTTGGAGATGGAAGTTTATTGGCACAATTAACAAAAAAAAATATTGTATATAATTTTAGACAAAGCGATATTAAAAATGGTGGGGAGGGCGCACCCTTAACACCTATATTTCACCACTTGATTTCAAAAAAAAATAAAATTGAAGTACCGTCATGCATACTTAATATAGGAGGAATTTCCAATGTAACTCTCATTTTAAATTACAGTGAAAATAATTTTATTAGTAGAGATATAGGACCAGGAAATTGCTTAATAGATTCGTGGGTGAGAAAAAACTCAAATCATAAATATGATAAGAATGGAGATCTTGCATCTAGAGGAAAATTCAATGATATAATCTTAGAGCAGGCTGAAGAACTATATTCAAACAGAGCTAATAAGAAAAATTTATCACTTGATGTAAATGATTTTGATGTTTCCTTTGCAAGAGGCCTTTCTCTTGAGGATGGGAGTGCAACCTTAACTTTATTTACAGCAAAAATTATTGGATCTAGTTTAATTTCTTTTTTATCAAAATTTCATAATAAAAAAATTAAAGTTTTACTATCAGGGGGTGGCAGAAATAATCAAATATTGGTAAATCAAATTAAACAAATCGTATCAAGCAATATTATAATTGATTTAATCGACAATCATGGTGTTGAAGGCGATTATGTCGAGTCCCAAGCATTTGCTTATTTGGCAATAAGAAGAGTTATAAATGAACCAATATCCTTTCCAAGTACCACAGGTTGTTCATCACCAACTATTGGTGGAGAGTATTTAGAAGCTAAATAATTTTTGTTTTTTCTTTTATATAAGAATTTACGATTTTTCTTAATTCTTCTTCTTTATTTTTGAAAAAATGGTTTGAATTTTTAATTTCAGAAAATTTCACTTCAATTCCTTTCTGATTTTTTAGTCGATTATTTAATTCGACAATACTTTCCTTCGAAACAAGTTCATCTTTCTCTCCTGAAACTATTTGTCCTGAAATCGGACATGGAGCTAAAAATGTAAAATCATAAACATTTGGTTGAGGTGACACAGAAATAAATTTAGTTACCTCTGGTCTTCTCATTATTAATTGCATACATATCAGTGAGCCAAATGAAAAACCAGAAACCCAGCATTGGTTAAAATCTTGATTTTCACGTTCGATCCAATCAAGAGCTGCAGCTGCATCAGATAATTCTCCTTGTCCATTATCAAATGTTCCATCACTTTTTCCCACCCCTCTAAAGTTTAATCTTAAAACTGAGAAACCATTTTCAATGAAAGCATTGAATATTTCTTGAACAACAGAATTATTCATTGTTCCTCCATATTGAGGATGCGGTTGCAAAACAATTGCAACTGGAGAATTTGGTGCTGGGTTTTTTAAATATCTTGCCTGCAACCTTCCTGCCGGTCCCGGTATAAATATTTCAGTACTTTTTTGTTTCATTAATAATGATAATTATTTTCAAAAAAAAAATAATTTATATCACGTTTTAAGCGCGACAAATTTATTTATTATAAAAGTTGACTATTTTACTAGGAATAAATAAATAATGCCTATAAACTCTATATTTATGAAACTAACTACAAAAGGTAGATATGCAGTAATGGCGATGGCTGATCTTGCTGCAAATCAAAATTTAAAGCCCGTAAGTCTAAATGAAATTTCTTTAAGACAAAATATTTCATTATCATACCTAGAACAACTCTTTTCAAAATTAAAAAACCAAAAACTGGTTAAAAGTATAAGAGGTTCGTCAGGTGGATACATTTTAGAGAAAAATGCAAAAGACATTAAAATTTCGAATATAATTTACGCTGTCGATGAACAAGTAAAAACTCTTAATTGTAAGAAGGAGTCCAAAAAAGGGTGCAATGGAAAAAGCGTCAAATGTATTACACATGATTTGTGGGACGATCTTGAAAAACATATTAATAATTTTTTTGAGAGAGTAACACTTAACGATCTTATAAAACAAAAAAAAATTGAAATTAATTAAATGAAAAATCAAAATATAAATACAAATCAAGAATATAAATACGGTTTTACAACCGATATTGAAAATATTCGTGCACCGAAGGGTCTTAATGAGAATTCAATAAAATTTATATCCAAAATGAAAAAAGAGCCACAATGGATGCTAGATTGGAGGTTAAAAGCTTTTAATAGATTAAAAAGTTTAAATGAACCAAATTGGCAGAAACCAAAATATCCAAAGATAGATTATCAAAACCTATATTATTACTCAGCTCCAAAAAGTGCTTCAAAAAAACCAAAGAGTTTAGACGAGGTTGATCCTAAGTTAATAGAAACATATAAAAAACTTGGAATTCCATTAAACGAACAAAAAAAACTTAGCGGTGTAGCTGTTGACGCGGTTTTTGACTCAGTTTCTGTTGCGACTACTTATAAAGGGGAACTAACAAAAAAAGGAATTATTTTTTGTTCAATATCTGAAGCAATACAAAAACACCCAGACTTGGTAAAAAAATATATCGGATCAGTTATTCCAATAACCGATCATTATTTTGCAACACTTAACTCAGCTGTTTTTACAGATGGATCTTTTGTTTATATTCCACCAAACGTTAGATGTCCGATGGAACTTTCTACTTATTTCAGAATTAATGCATCAGAAACAGGACAATTCGAAAGGACACTAATAATTGCTGATAAAGGTAGTTATGTGAGTTATCTCGAGGGATGCACAGCTCCAATGCGTGATGAAAATCAATTACATGCAGCAAATGTAGAATTGATAGCTCTTGATGACGCAGAAATAAAGTATTCAACAGTCCAAAACTGGTACCCTGGTGATAAAGATGGTGTAGGTGGAATTTATAATTTTGTTACTAAAAGAGGTGCTTGTCGTGGTAAAAATTCAAAAATTTCTTGGACACAAGTAGAAACCGGTTCTGCAATAACGTGGAAATATCCAAGCTGCATATTGCAAGGTGATAATTCCGTTGGAGAATTTTATTCTATAGCAATAACTAACAATCATCAAAAAGCGGATACCGGAACTAAAATGATACATTTGGGAAAAAATACAAAAAGTAAAATCATATCAAAAGGTATATCGGCGGGAAAAGCAGATAATACCTACAGAGGTTTGGTGGATATATCTAGAAAAGCAGTAAATTCAAGAAATTACACACAGTGTGACTCACTTCTGATGGGTAATAAATGTGGAGCTCACACTGTACCATATATAAAAAATAAAAATTCATCTTCAATAGTTGAGCATGAAGCTACAACTTCAAAAATAAATGAGGAACAACTATACTATTGTAATCAAAGAGGTCTTAATCAAGAAGAGGCAGTAAGTTTAATCGTAAATGGGTTTTGCAAAGAAGTTCTGCAACAATTACCAATGGAATTTGCTGTAGAGGCTCAAAAATTAGTAGGTATTAGTTTAGAAGGAAGTGTAGGTTAATGGAAAATAGATTTCATCTAGCTATACCCGCAGGGGACTTAGACAAAGCAATTAAATTTTATTGTGATGTTTTGGGATGCAAAAGAGGCAATGCAGAATTTAAATACCCAGATGCTTGGGCTGATATAAATTTTTGGGGAAACGAATTAACTCTACATGCAACTGATCCAAACAAAAGGAAAACAAATGAAAGACATAATGTAGATATGGGAAATGTTACAGTTCCACATTTTGGAGTACACTTGGATTCTGAAACTTTTAAAAAATTAAAAGAAAGATTAATAAATAAAAAAATTAAATTTATTGATCCACCTTATATCAGATTTAAGGGTGAAGATATCGAACAAGAAACTATGTTTCTGGAAGATACGAATGGAAACTGCATGGAAATAAAGACTATGAAAAATCCTAATACTCTATTCAAAAAACAAATATGAAAATAGAAACCAAACTCAACGAATACAAGAATAATATTGAAACTTTAAGAGCTATAGAAAGTTTAGAAGTTTACAGATGGTTAATTTCACTAGGAGAAAAATTGAATGATGATCCGCTAAGTTTAGAAAGAAGAATAGATGAAAATAAGGTCAAAAGCTGTCAGTTTGAATTGTTCGTAGATTACGAAGATGGTCGTTTTAAATCTTGGAGTAAAGCCATGGTGTCAGCAGGATATGCCTACATTTTATTAGACATATTCAACTCTTTACCAATAGAGGAGGCAAGAAAAATTAAATTAGATGATTTTAAAAAAATTAAAATGGACGAATTACTTACTATGAGCAGAAAAACTGGGTTTTATGAAATGATTGAAATCATGATTGGAAAATTAAAAAATGCTGGAAATTAAGGATTTAAGAGCTTCGATTAATAATAGAAAAATACTTAAAGGATTGAATCTTAAAATTAATGCAGGTGAGGTTCACGCAATTATGGGTCCAAATGGATCTGGAAAAAGCACTTTAGCTAACATTTTGTCAGGAAAAAATGGATATGAAATCAGTGGTGAACTAAAATATAAAGGTAAAAATTTGAAAGATATTCCTGTAGAAGAAAGGGCACAGAAAGGAATTTTTTTAGCATTCCAATATCCTTTAGAGATTCCTGGAGTAAATACAAATAATTTTTTAAAAACATCTTTAAATACAATTAGAAAGGCTAAAGGTCAAAAAGAAATTGATACTATTAATTTTTTAAAATTAGTTAAAGAAAAATCAAAGGAACTAGGTATTGATGAGAAGATTCTTTCAAGACAACTAAATGTAGGTTTTTCAGGCGGAGAAAAGAAAAAAAATGAAATTCTTCAAATGAAAATTTTAGATCCAAATTTAATTGTCCTTGACGAGACCGACTCCGGATTAGACATAGACGCTTTAAAAACCATTGCTGATGGAGTTAATTCTTCAAGAAATAATGAAAAAGCCTTTTTAGTTATAACACATTATCAAAGATTGTTAGATTATATCAAGCCAGATCATGTTCATGTTTTATCAGATGGTAAGATAATTAAATCAGGAACTAGTGATCTAGCATTAGAGTTAGAAAAAAAAGGTTACAAAAAAATAAATTAAATGATCGCAAATTTTAAAATCGATTCTAACGAAATTGATAAAATAAATTTAATTAATAAAGAAGATAAAAATTTTAGAATTGAGAATTTAAATGCTTTTAATAACAAAGGTTTTCCTACTAAAAATCAAGAAGATTGGAAGTTTTCTGATGTAAGAGCTATATTTTCAAAAAATTTTAAAAAATTAAACTTAGAAAAATTTGAATCAAAAGAGACCGATGTAAAATTAATAAATGACTTTGATCATAACTATATATTTTTAGTAAACGGCAAACTGGTTAAGAGCGATTTTAAATTTGAGGACAAAAGTAAAATAAAAATTTCTAATTACCATGATGAAAAATTTCTTGAAGAAAAAAGTGAAAATCCTTTTATTTGTTTAAATCATGCTCTATCAAATAGCGGGTTTTATTTAGAAATAAAAGAAGGATATAAATGTGAAAAAGTAATAGTTATTTATAATCTTTTTACTGAAAATCTATCTAGCCAAATTCTTAATAATAAAAATAAAATAGTCATTGGAAAAAACGCTGAATTACATACTATTAATTACATTATAAATCGCTCAAAAAACAAGTTTATAAATAACACTTATGAAAGCGCGATACTTTTAGAGAATTCAAAATATAAAAATATTTGTATTCATGCGAGTAAAAGTAACGGTTATTTTCATAAGTTTTCTAACAACAAACTTAAATCAGACTCTAATTATTCAAGCTTTATATTTTCTTCAGGTCTAAAATTTAATAAGCAGGATGTTAATATTGATTTAGAAGGTGAAAATTCTGAATGCAATATTAAATCTGCCCTTTTTTTGGATAATGATGAACATCAAGAAATTAAAACTAAAATTAATCATTTAGTACCTAATTGCAAAAGTTATCAAAAAATAAAAAGTGTATTAGACTCACAGGGTAAAGGAATTTACCAAGGAAAAATTTATGTAAAAGATATTGCCCAAAAAACAAATGCATATCAATTAAGTAAGGCATTACTTTTAAATGATAATACTGAATTTAACTCTAAACCCGAACTTGAAATTTATGCTGATGATGTAAAATGTTCACATGGCTCAACATCTGGTAATATTGATGAGAATTCAATTCACTATTTAATGACAAGAGGATTATCTAGGAAAGACTCAATACAACTTTTAATTAATGGTTTCCTTAATGAAATAATTGGTGAAATAAAAAGTTCTACAATAAGAAAATTTGTTGAAAATAAAACTGAACTTCAAATACATGGATACTAAAGAAATCAAATCAAAATTTCCAATTTTTAAAAACAAAGTAAATGGTAAACAATTAGTTTATCTTGATAGTGCAAATTCATCACAAAAACCAAAGAATGTAATTGATAGAATTTCAAAATTTTATTCTAAAGAGTTTTCAAATGTAGGTAGAAGTGTTCATTCATTGGCAGTAACAGCAACCAATCGTTTTGAGGAAACAAGAGATCTAGCGCAGAAATTTATAAACGCTAAATCTCGAGAGGAAATCATTTTTACCAAAAATGCAACAGAAGCTATAAATCTAGTAGCATCAACTTATGGTGAAAAATTTATTGAAAAAGGTGATGAAATTTTAATAACAGAATTAGAGCATCATGCAAATTATGTGCCATGGCATTTTGTTCGAGAAAGAAAAGGGGCTGTAATAAAATTTGCCAAGTGTAATGACAAAGGAGAAGTTGATATTGATGAAATTAAGAAATTAATTACTAATAAAACAAAAATTATTGCTGTTACCCATATATCAAACGTTACTGGTGCAATAATGCCGATCAAAAAAATTGTTGATCTAGCCAGCCAAAAAAAAATTCCTGTTTTAGTAGATGGTTGTCAAGGCGCGCCCCACGTAAAGATAGATATGCAAGAATTTGGTTGTGATTTTTATGCCATCTCATGTCACAAAATGTATGGACCAACTGGTGTTGGTGTTCTTTATGCAAAAAAGAAATGGCTCGAGGTTTTGCCCCCGTATCAGGGTGGAGGTGGAATGATAGAAGAAGTAAAAAAAGATAATATTACTTTTCCTGGGAGTCCAACAAAATATGAGGCCGGAACATTACAGACGGCAGAAGTGGTTGGTTTTTCAGAATCTATTAAGTTTATCGATGAAGTTGGAATAAAAAATATTATGAAACATGAAAAAGAAATTTTAGAGTATGGATTAGAAAAGATAAAAAAAAATAATTCTGTAAAAATTATTGGTGAGCCAAAAAATAGAGGGTCAATAATTTCTTTTACTATTAAAGGTATACATCCACATGATATAGCTACCATATTAGACGAAGATGGAGTTGCCATAAGAGCAGGACATCATTGTTGTCAAATTCTTCATGATAAGATGGGACTTGTTGCATCCGCTAGAGCATCTTTAGGTATTTATAACTCTAAAGAAGATATAGATATTTTAAGTAACTCAATAAATAAATGTAACAAGGTATTTAATAGTTAAATGGATATTAGAGATTTATATCAAGAAATAATTTTGGATCATGGCAAAAATCCAAGAAATAAAAATAAGTGCGAAGGTTATAATAAAGACGCAAAGGGTCATAACCCTCTTTGTGGGGATAAAGTACATGTTTATTTAAAATTAGATGATGAAAAAAAAGTTGAAGATATATCATTTGAAGGTGAGGGGTGCGCAATATCTATAGCTTCTGCTTCAATTATGACAGAAACTATCAAAGGAAAAGAATTTAATATAGCTAAAAAAATTTTAGAGGAATTTTTAAATATGCTCAAAGAAGGTTCTAAATTAAGTATGAATAGTTTAAGCAATAATGAAAATACCACAATGATGTCGCTTTCTGGTGTCAAACGATTTCCAATGAGGGTTAAATGTGCTACTTTAGCTTGGCATACATTTATACATGCTGCCGAAGGCAAAAAGGAAACAGTGAATACAGAAAAGTAAACAATGAGTGAATTAAAAGAAAAAGTAATAAAAGAAATTAAAAAGGTCTATGACCCTGAAATTCCCGTTAATATTTACGAACTCGGTCTAATATATAAAATCGAAATTGATGATAAAAAAGTAGTTAAGGTTGATATGACACTAACTTCTCCAAATTGTCCAGTAGCTGAAAGTTTGCCAAAACAAGTTGAGGAGTATATATTAAAGGTTAAGGGTATTTCTGATGTTAAATTAAACCTCGTTTGGGATCCACCGTGGGATAAGTCAAAAATGTCAGAAGCTGCAAAACTAGAATTGAATTTATGAGTGAACAAGTAATAAAATTAAGTGATAACGCCGCAAACAGAATTAAAGAAATTATGTCCAAAGCCGATAACAGTGCTATCGGCGTGAGAGTAGGGGTTAAATCAGGTGGATGTGCGGGTATGTCTTATATGATGGAGTATGCCAAGGAAGCTAAAAAAAATGAAGAAGTTATAGAAGACAAAGGTGTTAAAGTTTTCATTGATGCGAACGCTGTAATGTACCTGTTAGGAACCGAAATGGACTATAAGACAGATAAGTTTTCCTCACAATTTGTATTTAAAAATCCTAACGAAACTGAACGATGTGGTTGTGGAGAGTCTTTTAAGGTATAGTGATTCTATGAGAGACACTAAACATTTAGAGAGCTTTGCTAGACAAAGGGTTCAAAAAGAAAAAGAAAAAACTCTTTTTAAGAACAAAATCAAAGCTGTCAATAAAGGCGCTAACGGTACTTTTGAGTACACAATAAAAGAAGGTGTCAACAAGGGCAAAATAGCTGACGAAAGAATTTTAAAAAAGTAAATTTGAAATCTATTTTG
>CETM01090093.1_pt1 | contig 27377 bp, 25 predicted proteins | sample 361451 | NCBI WGS metagenome assembly CETM01 (sample SAMEA2622690, study PRJEB7988) | marine metagenome | isolation source: saline water (ENVO:00002010), including
GTAACCGAAATATCAGAGAAGATACCATTGTGGGTTTTATGTGAAATGATGGGAATAGAAGAATCACAAAGGCAAAGAGTAAGAGAGATAGTAAATAACTTAACGGATGCCTCGTCAAATCAAAACCCAGACAATGCTATGCAGATCTGGGTAAATTATATGGAGCTCTTCAAGATGGGTAGAGATATGATTGAAGAAAGACGAAAAAATCCAACTGATGACTTAATGAGCGTAGTAGCAAATACGGAAGTAGAAGGAGAGGGTCTTCCACCAGAATTATTGGATGGTTTTATGCTACTGATGGTAATAGCAGGAAATGAAACTACTAGGAATACTATGACAGGTGGTCTTATAGCTTTAAACGAAAATCCAGAAGAAAAAGAGAAGTTAATTAAAGATCCAAGCTTGATAGCCAATGCTACAGATGAAATGCTTCGATGGGTAAGTTCAGTAATTTATATGAGAAGGACAGCTGCTTGTGATACTGAATTGAGAGGCCAGACAATAAAAAAAGGAGATAAGATAATTCTGTGGTACGGAGCTGCTAATAGGGATGAAGAGATATTTAAAGATGCACATCTTTTCAAAGTAGACAGAGAGGATGCAAAGAAACATATAGCTTTTGGGGCGGGTCAGCACCTTTGTTTAGGTAATAGATTAGGCCAACTGCAAATCAAGGTTCTTTATGAAGAGCTTTTAGCAAGGTTTCCAAATATTCAAATAGTTTCTGAACCTACAAGAATACCTTCTAATTTTTTGGATGGAATATCTCATTTAAATGTCAGGGTCTAATTCTTATTTATTTCTTACAAATAGGAAGTAAGAAATACCATAGAAGCTACCAAAGAAATAAATACTATACCAATAGCCTTATCTCCATCTCTTTTGGCTTTCAAATTTCTTTTGAAATCATTGGGCCCTAGCCTTGATTTACGCTTTTGCTTAAGTGATAAGTTTTCCATTTATTTTGAATATAATTAATTAGTTAATGAGTTTAATTATATCATTTATATTTATATATATAAATAGATTATATGAATAGTGTTTAAAAAATCTACATTTATAAGGCTTTCTCTCCTGTAGCAGAATATAAAAGGTAAAGCTTCCCATTTCACTACCTTAATTTGTAAATCTTCCCTTTTTTAGTTAATGCTATGAAAAGTAAAACTAAACAATAACTAAAAAAAATTTCTTAAGCATCTAAGTCACTGACAAGCTGTATAATATGCGAAAACCGTAATGGTTAGAAAATATACTGCAGAATCTATTGAAGTCCTCTCTGGGTTAGACCCGGTACGAAAGAGGCCGGGAATGTATACCGAAACCTCAAGACCTAATCACCTAGCTTTAGAAGTCATTGATAATAGTGTTGATGAAGCTCTAGCAGGTTTTGCTTCAAGAATAGATGTCCAACTAAAAAAAGATGGTTCTCTATCTGTTAAGGATGATGGAAGAGGGATGCCTGTAGATATTCATCCTGATGAAGGCATTCCAGGAGTTGAATTAATTTTTTCTAGGTTACATGCAGGGGCAAAATTTTCAAATCAAGATTATAAGTTTTCAGGAGGTTTACATGGAGTAGGCGTTTCAGTGGTTAATGCTTTATCTAGTCAACTTAAAGCAGAAATTAAAAGAGGAGGAAAGAAGTATTTAATAGAGTTTAAGAATAGTGAAAAATCAAAAGAGCTTAAAGAAATTGATTCTGTTGGGAAGAAGAATACTGGTACTAAAGTTACCTTTCTACCCGATCCTATTTTTTTTGACTCAGTAAAGATTTCATCATCTCAGCTTTCTATGGCTTTAAAAGCAAAAGCTGTTTTATGTCCAGGTTTAGAAATAAACTTCAAAGACGAGATTTCTGGGAAGAAAGAATCTTGGTGTTTCTTGGAAGGATTAGCCAATTATCTTACTGAAAGTAATAAAGGAGGACATCTTATACCTCTAGAGCCCTTTGAGGGAGATCATATGGTCAATGAGGGCGGTTTAACTTGGGCAATACAATGGGTAGTTGGAATAGAAAATCCTCTGTCTGAGAGCTATGTAAATTTAATACCTACTCCTCAAGGAGGCACTCATGTCAACGGATTGAGATCGGGTCTCACAGAAGCTCTAAAGGAGTTCTGTGAATTTAGAAATCTAATACCTAGAGGAGTAAAAATTACTGCTGATGATATATGGATAAATTGTAGTTCAATCATTTCAACAAAATTAAAAGATCCACAATTTACTGGACAGACCAAGGAGAGGCTTTCATCAAAAGAAATAACAGGTTTTATTTCAGCAATCATAAAAGATGCCTTTAGTCTTTGGTTAAATCAGCACACTAGCGAAGGAGAAGAGATAGCTCAACTATCTATTTCTAATGCTCAGGCTAGACTTAAGGCAAGTAAAAAAGTCGAAAGAAAAAAGATAACTTCTGGACCTGTACTACCAGGTAAATTAACTGACTGCACAACAAATAATTTCGAAGAAGGAGAGCTATTTCTTGTTGAGGGAGATTCAGCAGGCGGATCTGCAAAGCAAGCACGAGATAGAACCTTTCAAGCTGTTATGCCCTTAGGAGGAAAGATTCTGAATACTTGGGAAGTAGAAACTGCTGAAATTTTGTCTTCTCAGGAAGTACACAACATATCTATAGCTTTGGGAGTAGAACCAGGATCTGAAGACTTATCTAAGTTAAGGTACGGAAAAGTTTGTATTTTAGCTGACGCTGATCCAGATGGTTATCATATAGCTGCTTTGCTCTGCGCTTTATTTTTAAAGCATTTTAGGTCCTTGGTAGAAAAAGGAAGAATTTATGTAGCAATGCCGCCTTTGTATAGGATTGATCAAGGTAAAGATGTCTATTACGCACTTGATGATAAAGAAAAAGATTCTCTAATTAAAAAACTAAAATCATCAAAAAAGAAAGCAAAGATAGGCATTCAGAGATTTAAAGGACTTGCAGAAATGAACGCATCACAACTGAGGGAAACAACTATGATACCTGGGTCTAGAAGATTAGTTCAGTTAACTATTAAGAAAGGAGATAAATCTCTCAATCTAATGGACATGTTGTTATCAAAAAAAGGAGCTTCTAAAAGAAAGGAGTGGCTCGAAGAAAAAGGAGATCTAGCAAATGGTTAAGGAAAATGAAACGTTACCTTTAAGTAAATTCACAGAACAGGCATATTTGGATTATTCAATGTATGTCATCCTTGATAGGGCTTTACCGAATATTTCTGATGGTTTAAAGCCTGTTCAGCGAAGAATAATTTATGCCATGTCAGAACTTGGACTAAATGCAGCAGCTAAGTACAAGAAGAGTGTCAGAACTTCAGGAGATGTAGTTGGTAAATTTCATCCACACGGAGACGCAGCCGTATACGAAGCAATGGTTCTTTTATCACAGTCATTTTCGCTTAGGTATCCTTTAATAGATGGACAAGGAAATTGGGGAACTGTTGATGATCCTAAATCATTTGGTGCTCAAAGGTACACCGAATGCAGATTAGATAATTATGCTCAGATTTTACTGCAAGAGCTTGGACAAGGAACTGTTGATTGGCAATCTAATTTCGATGGTACCTTGTTAGAGCCTGCCGTGCTCCCCTCTAGGTTACCAAATGTATTATTAAATGGAGCTAGCGGTATTGCTGTAGGTATGGCTACTGACATTCCACCTCATAATCTAAACGAAACTGTTAAAGCTTGTATAAAGTTACTTAACGAACCTAAAACATCACTAGAAGAACTCTTCAAAATCTTACCAGGACCAGATTATCCGACCGAAGCTGAAATAGTTACTCCTCAAGAGGAGCTGCTAGAGATATATAAGACTGGCAGGGGTTCAGTAAAGATGAGATCAACTTTTGAAGTAGTTGAAGGTGAAATAGTAGTTACAGCTTTACCTCATCAAACGCCAAGCACTAAGGTTCTTGAGCAAATAGCTTCACAGATGGAAGCAAAAAAACTTCCGATGATTGTAGATCTTAGAGATGAAGGGGATGAAGAGAATCCTACAAGGTTAGTCTTAGTTCCTAAGTCAAATCGTGTTGATAAAGAAGCAGTAATGAATCATTTATTTGCTACCACAGATTTAGAAAAGAATTTTAGAGTAAATATGAACATGATTGGCTTAAACGGAAAGCCACAAGTCCTAGATTTAAAAAGCATTTTAAAGCAATGGTTAAAGTATAGAACTAATACTGTTACTAGAAGGTTACAACATAGGCTTGATTGGGTAATGGATAGACTTCATATCCTTGAAGGATTAATGGTTGTTTATCTCAACATTGAAGAAGTGATAAAAATCATAAGAACAGAAGACGATCCTAAAAAAGTTCTTCAAAAGAAATTCAAACTTAGTTCTATACAAGTAGACTCAATTCTAGAGATAAGATTAAGGCAGCTAGCTAAGCTAGAAGAAGACAAGATAAAAACAGAGCAAAAAGATCTTGAATCTGAAAAAAAAGAATTAGAAAAAATTCTTAATTCTAAATCTCGACTAAAGACACTAGTTAAGAAAGAATTGACTGAAGATGTTGAGAAATATGGTGATTCTAGAAAGAGTCCGTTAGTGCAGAGAGAAGAAGCATCAGCTTTCGACGAAACAGAGCTTATTTCTTCTGACCCAGTTACAGTAATCCTCTCTCAGAGAGGCTGGGTTAAAGTTGCTAAAGGTCATGATGTAGATCCTGTAAATATGAATTATAAAGAAGGAGATAGTTTCTTATCTTCTGCAAAGGGAAGAAATAATATAAATGCAGTTTTTTTAGGTTCTAAAGGAAAAGCTTTTACTCTTCCTTGTCATAACTTGCCTTCAGCTAGGGGGCAGGGCGAGCCTTTAAGTGGAAGGCTTAATGTAGAATCAGGTGAAACATTCTCAGGAGTAATATCAGGGAAGGAAGAAACAAAAGCCGTTTTAGTTTCAGATGCTGGTTATGGTTTTATATCAAAAATATCTGATCTACAGACTAAGAATAAGTCTGGAAAAAATGCTCTAAAAGTGGCTGAGAATGGAAAAGCTCTTCCCCCTCAAATTATTTTAAATGATGATGATCTAATTGCTGCAATTACTAATGAAGGTAGGATGCTAGTATTCCCAGTAACTGAATTACCTGAATTATCTAAAGGAAAAGGCAATAAACTTATTAATATCCCAAAAAAGAGGTATCAAGCAGGAGAGGAGAGTTTAAAGGCTGTGGCCGTATTAGGAAAAGGTAGGGAGCTAAAGCTAAATAGCGGTAAACGTCATTTTACAATTAAAGAAAAAGATATTAATAATTTTTCTGGTAATAGAGGTTTAAGAGGAAACCTTTTACCTAAAGGGTTTAGATCTGTTGATTCCGTTGAGGTTATTGAGATTTCAACTAACAAAAATGAAGAAAAATAGAATGGAAAGGACTATGAGAGATAAATTTCCATATTTTGGTCAAGAAATTACTGTAACTAAGAGCATGTGTGATCAAAATGGCCATATGAATGTAAGGTATTATTCACATATTTTTGATGATGCTTCTAGTGAGTTATATCGTGACATGGGTTTTACTTCTGATTATTTAATTCAAGGCTACTCAGTTTTTACTCTAGAAATGAATATTAAGTACCTAGGAGAGCTCAGAGAAGGAGAAAAGGCTTCTACTTTTTTTAGAATAGTTAATGTAAATCCTAGGCTTATTCATTTGGGGGGTGTGCTCATAACTGACGATGGAGAACTCTCTTGTGTAAATGAACAAATATTGGCTCATGTAGATATGAATGCTAGAAAAACTTCAGACATGCCAGTTGCTATGCAAAAAAATATATATGAGATCCATAAAAATCATAAAGAAACTGGCGATCTTGGATTTGACCTCAGGTTAGGTATAAAGAAGTAATTCTTAAATATTGGAAAGTTTTCTTTGGATCTCTTCAGTAAGCATTGGAACCACCTCTAGAGATTCTATATTTTCCTTTAATTGCTCTACTTTAGAAGCACCCAATATAACAGTTGAAACATTAGTATTTAATAAACACCAAGCTATTGCTAGTTTAGATAGACTAACTCCAAGTTCCTCTGCAATAGGCATTATTTTTTTAACTTTTTCCATCCTTGCCTGCCCTCTATCAGACTCTATCATATGTTTTTTTAACCATTCATAACCCTTAAGGCTAGCCCTAGAACCTTCAGGAATCCCTTCTAAATATTTTCCTGTTAAAGCCCCAGAGGCAAGGGGAGACCAAATAGTACTACCCATTTGATAGCGTCTAAAAATTGGATCATATTCAACTTCAAATCTTCTTCTATCTAAAAGATTATATTGAGGTTGTTCCATAGTAGGAGGAGTTAAGTGATTTTTTTCAGCAAATTCATAAGCTTCAGTAATCTCCTCAGCTGTCCATTCTGATGTTCCCCAGTACAATACTTTGCCTTGAGTTATAAGGTTATGCATTGCCCAAACAGTCTCTCCTATTGGAGTATCTGGGTCTGCTCGATGACAAAAATATAGATCTAAATAATCTACCTGAAGCCTTTTCATAGCTTGATGGCATGCCTCAGTTATATGCTTTTTGCTTAAGCCTAATTGTGTGGGCTTGGGGTTAGGCGAAGAGCTAAAAAAAACTTTTGAGGAAATACAATAGCTATCTCTTGGTTCATTAATATTTTTAAGAGCTTGTCCCATAACTTCTTCAGATTTTCCACGATCATAGCCTTCAGCATTATCAAAAAAGTTTATTCCTGAATCGAAACATATCTTAAACATTTCTTCTGCTAAACTTGTATCTACTTGGGTATTGAAGGTTACCCAAGATCCGAAGGAAAGTTCAGAAACTTTCAGTCCGGATTTACCTAATTTTCTATATTCCATAATTTAATTATAATAAAGGAATAGATGATAAGTAGTAAAAAAGACTGTTGATATGAAAAAATTCCTAATTTATTTGGTCGCTTCAGTAGCTATTATTGCAGTAGCACTAATGGTTGGGATAAGGAATCCTTCAGTTCAGGACAGAATCATGGTGTCTGTTGTTGCTGGATTAGTAAATATTTCCAATAATCTTCCTAAAGAAGATGCATTGACCGCAGCAATTTGTGGATCCAGATCTCCAATACCCAGCCCAGGTAGGGCACAAACCTGTGTCATGGTAAAGGCAGGTGAAAATATCTATATTGTTGATATTGGAGATGGCAGCGCTTCTAATCTAAGAAGTTGGGGCATACCTTTTAAAAGAATTAAATCTGTCCTCCTAACTCATATTCATTCAGATCATATTTCTGATCTAGCTGATTTGCACCTCGCCACTTGGATTAACCAGGGAAGGAAAGGAAAATTAGATGTTTACGGACCTGAGGGGGTTGGACTTGTTACAAAAGGTTTTGAAACAGCTTACGAACCAGATTATTTCTTTAGGAATGCTCACCATGGTGATCAAATTGCTCCATTAGATGTAGCAGGATTTAATCCTAATAACATAGATCTAAATCAGCCCAAGATTATCAACGAGGATGGTCTAATAGTAACTGCATTTGAAGTAGTGCATGATCCTGTTGAACCAGCTCTTGGTTATCGTTTTGATTATAAGGGAAGGAGTTTGGTTATTAGCGGCGATACTTCTTATAGCGAAAATTTAATTGAAAACTCCAGAGATGTAGATGTACTTATACATGAAGCACAAGCTAATCATATGATCAATATAATAAGAGATTTTAATTTGCAAAGGGGAGCTGATTTAAATGCAAAACTTATGGAAGATATAACCACTTACCATACAACTCCTGTCGAAGCGGCAGAAATTGCAAACTTAGCAAAAGTACAACATCTTATCTTTTACCATTTGACACCTGCTCCCAGAAACCGCACAACTGAAACTATCTTCTTAAGAGGTGTAAAAGAGGTTAGAGAAGAATGGACCCTTTCAAATGATGGAACGATGGTAGTTTTACCTGTTGGAAATGAGGAAATAATTATTTCTGAAATTAAATAGTTTCAAAACTTTTCTAGAGCCTTATCAAGTTTGAACAATCCTTCTTGAATATCTGATTCAGAGATATTTAAAGCTGGTGCCATTCTTAATGTAGAAGTTCCTGCAGAAACTGCAATCAGTCCTTCTCGATAGCACAGGTCTAGAAGAGAATTTACTTTATCTTGTTTGCTCAAATCACAACCAAACCAAAGTCCTTCAGATCTAATTTGACTGAAAGCTTGGTGTTTATTTGAGACTTCTACCAGCCCATTTCTAAGTATCTTTTCCTTTTGCTTAACTTTATCAAGGAAATTAACCTGCTTAACTACATCTAAGACTTTAGCAGAAACAGCACAAGCCAAAGGATTGCCTCCAAAAGTACTACCATGACTTCCTAGGGTTAAAGATTCAGCAAATTTATCTTTTGTTAAAGTAGCGCCTATAGGTATTCCACTGCCAAGACCTTTTGCGCTTGTTAAAATATCAGGTTCTACCTCATATTTCATATATGAAAATAGTTCTCCAGTTCTTCCAACTCCACTCTGTACCTCATCAAATATTAAAAGTATTTCATTTTCATTACAGATTTGCCTAAGTGATATTAAGAAATCTTTATCTGCTGCATATACACCCGCTTCCCCTTGGATCGGCTCTATGATGATGGCAGCAGTATTAGTTGAAATACAATCCCTTACAGAATTAATATTATTAAATTCAGCTCTTTTAACTGAATTATCTAATGGTCCAAAACCATCCTTATGAAGTTTTGAACTTCCTAATGAGATATTTAATAGAGATCTTCCGTGAAAAGCATTTTTGAAGGCAATTATTTCCACTTTATCTTTATCTTTTGAATGTTGATACTTTCTAGCTAGTTTTATAGCGGTTTCATTTGCTTCTGATCCTGAATTACTAAAAAAGACCTTTTCAGCAAAAGTTAATTCAACAAGTGATTTCGCTAGAGCAATTGAAGGTTCAGATGCTAAGTAATTGCTATGATGCCAAATTTGTTTTGCTTGTCCTTCTAAAGCTTTAAGAAGCTCGGGGTGAGAATGACCTAAGCTGTTAACTGCTATACCCCCACCAAAATCTATATATTTTTTATCATTAACATCCCATACTGAAGATCCTAAAGCCCTTTTAACTATAAAATTTGCGGGCGCATAGTTAGGTGTCATTACTTGACGATAATGATCTAATAGTGAATCGTTTAAATTTTTTTTGTCATTCATACTTAACTTCTTTAGAAGGCGCGGTATTGTATGTAGTATTCGCTTATGATCCAAATAGAATCTAACAAAAAAGAATCTCTTTTTAGAATAACCCTAACACCAAACAAGTCATTATCTTGGAAATCAAATATATTATTTATATTAGCAATATCTGTGACTTGTGGAGTTATAGGTATAGCTTTTTATATAGCTGGAGCTTTTTTGATATTGCCTTTTGCAGGACTGGAAATCATCCTAGTAGGCACTTGTGTCTACTTAGTTGTACAAAGGAGTTACAAACAAGAGATCATTACTTTAACACCAGAAAAACTAAAAATAGAAAAAGGAATTAGTAAACCCAATCAATTTTGGGAATATTTCAGAATATGGGCTTTTGTAGTCGTTGAAAAACCAAAACATCCTTGGTACCCGGCTCATATAGTAATTACTTCAAAAGGAGAAAGGGTTCCAATAGGGGATTTTTTAACTGAAAAAGAAAAGTTAGATTTAGTAGATAAACTTAGAAATATTATAGATTCTTTGAAGTAGATTTATTTTCTTTGATTAAACCTTCTGCCTACTAAGGAAGCAGCAATATTTATTTTCTGAATGTCTATAGTTCCTCCAGCAATACCCCATCCCCAGGCATCTCTAAATCTTCTTTCCATTTGATATTCTTTGTTATAACCATACCCACCCATCAATTGGATAGCTGTACCTGTTACCTCTCTAGCCATTTCATTTGAAAAACACTTTCCCACACTAGATTCAAAAATACTTGGTAAGCCTTCAGCAGCATTATGAGCTGCCCTATGAATTAAAAGTCTACTGGCCTCTACCTTCATAGCCATTTCTGCTAATTTAAGTTGGACTGCTTGAAAATCAATAATAGGTTTTCCAAACTGTTCTCTTTCTTGAACATATTGAAGGACTTGTTCTAATGCACCTGCAGCTTGACCCAAGCTCATTGTTGCATTTCCACATCTTTCTAAGTCAAATGCTTCCATTAATTTTTTAAATCCACCATCAGCTTCAACAACTATGTTTTCCTTTGGAACTTTAACATTATCAAAAAAGATATCTGCTGACGGCACTCCATTAAAGCCCATCAATTCTTCTTGTTTACCAAAAGATAATCCTTTGGCTTCTTTTTCTACATAAACTGCTCCAATTCCTTTAGCCCCTGGTTCATCAGACATTCTGCAGTAGACGACATAGCCTTTTGCATGACCAGCACCCGAACACCACCTTTTCATGCCATTTAATATAAGTTCCCCATCTTTCTCTTCAGCTTTTGTTGTCAAATCAGTTAATGCTGAACCTGCATTAGGTTCAGACATGCTTACAGCTACAAACAGATTTCCTTTACAAACTTCAGGAATAATTTTTTGTTTTAAATCTTCATTAGCAAAATGTTCTATTGCTTTAATGGGGCCAACAGCACTCTCAAATATTGGCCAAGCTACTACTGAAGAGACTTTAGCAAATTCTTCTAGCACTAATAAAGCATCTATATTGGATAAGCCTAAACCGCCATATTTTTTATCTATATTTATTCCCAAGAAGCCCATCTCAGAATATCTTTCAAACCATTCATCAGATAGAAATTCCTTCTTATCCTCTAATTCTTTTGCTACAGAAGTCATTTCTTTTTGAGCAAACTCTCTAGCGACTCTTTGTAATTCTTCTTGTTCTGGTGTTAATGAAAAATCCATGATTTCTCCTTTAAATTATTCTTTTATCTCTAAGATTAGAAATTTCTTCATTAGAATATCCTATCTCTTTAAGTATTTGGTCGGTATGCTCTCCTAGCAACGGGGCTCTACTTTTAATTTCTCCTGGATTCCCTGATAGCTCTAAAGGTGAAACAACAATAGGAACTGAATCTTTTGTTTTTGGATAGGGAACTTTTTGAAAAAGACCTCTTGCGGCTATATGAGGTTCATTAACCACTTGATTTGCTTTAAGTACTTCACCCACAGGAATCCTTGCTTTGTCTAGCTCTTCTATAGCCTCTTTACTAGTTCTCTCTGCACACCACTTTGACATTCTTTTACTTATTATTTCAGAGTAATTACCTCTACTGAGATCATCACAAAATCTCTCATCTTCAAGCCATTCTTTCTCACCCATCAAGTTTGCCCATCTTTCAAATAATGGCTGACCAACAGTAGCTATTAAAATCCAACCATCTTTTGTTTTGAAAGTATCCGATGGGGCCGCAGTTTGCGCTCTATTGAAAGTAGCTTCACGATTTACGTTCAATAATTCTTGTTCCATAACCAAACCATTAGTCATTGTGAGAGCAGTAGCTAATAGAGATGTTTTAACTCTTTGTCCCTTTCCGGTTTTTTCTCTCTCCATGAGCGCTAAACAGGTCCCATAAGCAGCTAAAGATGCGCTACAGAAATCTACATAAGGGGCATAGTTTTTAGTTGGCAATTCGGGGTCTCCTGACATATCCATAGAGCCAGACATTGCTTGTGCTACTCCATCAAATCCAACTCGATCAGCATAAGGGCCAGAAGTACCAAATGCAGTATTGGAAGTAAGAATAATTTTTTTATTTATCTTTAAAAGGCTTTCGTAATCTAAACCCATGGCTATAAGAGTTTTTTCTGGAAGATTAGCAATGACAACATCGGCAGTTTTTGTAAGTTTAGCTATTATTTCTTTTCCTTCAGTTTTCATAGGGTTTAAGGTAAGTCCTAATTTATTCCTATTCATCTGCAGAAACATTGAACCTGCTCCATCTTCTGCAACCGGTGTGGTAAACCTATCCTCACTGCCATCCACTCTCTCAATTCTTATAACTTCAGCTCCAAAATCAGATAACAGGGCACCACAAAAAGGTCCAGCTATATATCTACCAAAGTCTAATACTCTATAGCCTTCTAGTATGGATTTTTGTTCAGACATCCTCTCTCCTATGTTTATAAAAGAATTCCCACATCAATTCATTTCCCCAGTTTATTTTATTACCACTATTATCTACGCATTCATTTTTATTCGGCAAGCTTTCGCTTTGTTCTTTAGATCTACAATAACCTACCCCGGGTTTTTGTCCTGGCCAAGCATGTCCGCCTTTAGGAACCAGGCAATTTGTAACTTCAAGACTCTTATCTAAGGAACAATTTTTTCTTGAGTGGCAAATAAGTTTATTGTTTTTAGCAGTAAATGATTCTGTAACTATTATTTCTTCACTGCATCCCATGCTATCAGCCCAATTATTAAAAGAGACTTCAGGGTTTTCATAAAACCATCCATCACTTGAAGCCTCACCTTTTATTGGTGTTACAGTATCTTCGTCACCAAATACCTGCAGATAGGAAATTGGGATCTTGGGGACACAGCTTCTGTCACGAGGTATAGAACCACTAATAGAAGCAGCAGCTGCTAACATTTCTGGGTGAAGGCAAGCAAACCTATGAGCCATGGCCCCGCCATTACTCATGCCTGAAATATATCTTCTGGACTTATCAACTGCATATTCTTCTGAAACCAGTTCTATAACTTTTTTTATAAACCCAATGTCATCGTAGCAACTTGTCCAAGCACAATGACTAAATTCATTACATTCTTTAGGTTTAGGATATTCACTTCTGGTTTGAAGACATATAGGTCTCTCATTTTCTCTTGGAGAAGCATTACTTTCTATATCATTCCATGAACTAACAAAAAAAGGGATTCCATTAACTTTTCCCCAAAAATTAGAACCTTGAGGGTATACAGCAATATAGTTTCTAAATTCGGCATGCAAGTTCATTCCTTTTGTAGTTTCTTTTTCAAACCCGCTTGCAGTCCCTGTATATCCATGTAAGCCTACAACTAAAGGTAATTCAACGTTTGGATCATAAGTTGTTGGTAAAAAAACTAGATATTCTCTTTTAACCCCTTCCCAATTTATGGTTTTTTTAATGTAATTCAGTGAGTTATCTTTATCTGAACAGGAGATAAAGCTCAAAAACAAAATAGATGTAAATAAGAACTTTATTATTTTTTGCATGATTAATTTTCTTCTTTGACGATTATAATGAACTTCTATGAGTAAAACAGAAATACCAGAAGGATATAAGCCATTTGATATTAGTCAGCCACATATTGACAGTTTAGGCCCAGGTTTTTATAAGAAAGAGGAAGGAGATCAGCTGGTCTTGGGGTTTTATGTAAAAAAAGAAAATTTAAATGGTTATGGTTCTGCTCATGGTGGCTTATTAATGGCATTAGCTGATTTCACTTTAGCAACTTCAGCCATGCGAAACTCTGATAGACCTGTTACAACCGTTAGTTTTCATTCAGAATTTATAAATCCTGCCCCTATGGGGTCTTTATTAGAGATTAGAGCAAAAGTAACTAAAAAAGGTAAATCTTTGGCCTTTTCAAAAGGTAATATAAAAGTCGGAGATGATGTAATTTTAAATTTTGGAGGAGTCTTAAAGATACTTTAAATCATGGAAAAAGATATAGACATTGTTATATATGGAGCGACAGGATTTACTGGAAAGCTTTGTGTTAAATATTTAAGTCAGAATGCCAAAGACCTTAATTGGGCAATAGCAGGAAGGAGTAAAACTAAGCTTTCTCAAATAGCTATAAGATTTGCACCACAGACTGAAATTCTCTTAGCTGCAGGAGATGATGAAGAAGCTTTAGATAAGATTACTGAAAGAGCAAAAGTTATAATTTCAACAGCAGGTCCTTTTCACAGGTATGGCTCTAGCCTAGTTGCTTCATGTGTAAAAAACCAAGCTCACTATGTAGACATTACTGGAGAGACTTTCTGGATAAAAGAGATGATAGATAAACATCATGATGAAGCTGCAAAAAAGGGAGTAAGAATAATCCCTTCTTGCGGATATGATTCATTACCTTCAGATTTGGGGGTTTTATTCGCTTCTTTATCCTTAAGTAAACCGATCCAAAGGATTGAATCTTTCCATACAGGTCAAGGCGGAGCATCTGGTGGAACTATTGAGACAATGTTTTCTATGGGTGACTTGGATTTAGGAAAGCAAATGCAAGATCCTTTCTTATTAAATCCAAATGACTCTGTAAGTGAAGAACAAAAGAAATTGAGTTCGGACAGAGTAGGAATAAAGAAAAATAAATTAATAGACGCCTGGACAGGTAGATTCATTATGGCAACTATGAATACAAGAGTGGTAAGACGGAGTGCTGCTTTGTTGGAGTCTAGGCAAGAGGGATATGGAGTTGATTTTACCTACCAAGAACATGCCTTTTATAAGAAATACCTTAATGCACTCTTGGTTTCATTTGGCACTATCTTTTCAATGCTTATTATTATTACACCTCTTAGAAAGTTAGTAAGAAAGTTGTTACCTAAACCAGGAGAAGGGCCAAGTGAAGAAACGATGCGTAATGGTTTTTTTGATTGTCTTTTTACAACTGAAGCAGAGGATGGGTCAAAAAATATCTTTAGAATGCATGGAAAGGGGGATCCTGGTTATAGGGTGACTTCGAAATTTGTTTGCGAGAGCGCTCTTACCCTTGTACATGACCAAGATAAATTACCTGGAGGAAAAGGTTATGGAGGTCTTTTAACTCCAGCCTCAGGTCTTGGCGAGCCTTTAATTGAAAGATTACGTAAAGCGGAAGTATTTTTTGAAGGTCCTTTAGATTAAGACTTAGTAGTTTTTGAGTTTTTTCTTCACCAATTTATTTTTCAAAGATGCTGTAACTGGCATTCCATTTTTGTAGGGTGGATAAGCTTCTCCTTGTACAAGAGGATTAAGGTAATCTCTGCAAGATTTAGTAATACTAAAACCATCTTTAGAAATATAACTTCTGGGCATCTTCTTTTCTTTATTAGCTACCCTTGAGAGAGCTACCTTATCTATACTCCAAGAGTATTTTTTAGTTTTTCCTCTTTTTATAATTGGCATTACCGCATTCTCCCCATTGAGTACAAATTTAATAGCAGCCTGACCTACGGAGTAGGCATGATCCAAATCAGTCTGCGAGGCAATGTGCCTAGCAGATCTTTGTAGGTAATCTGAGACTGCCCAGTGATACTTATATCCTAGCGAAGAATTTATTATTGAAGCTATTTGCGGAGCGACGCCACCTAGTTGTTTATGGCCAAATGCATCTGTAGTACCTGCATCAGCTAAAAAATTACCTTTTCTATCTCTAACACCTTCCGAGACCACGATTACACAATACCCATCTTTCTTAACAGAAGATCTAACTTTAGAAATCATCTTGCTTTTATTAAAAGTTATTTCAGGAAATAGAATTATGTGTGGCGGATCACCTTCATTCTGTTTAGCTAAACCTGAGGAAGCTGCAATCCAACCAGCATGCCTTCCCATGACTTCTAATATAAAAACTTTTGTTGAAGTTTCAGACATACTTAAGACATCAAGGCCTGCCTCTTTAGTGGAGATGGCTATATATTTTGCAACTGAGCCAAATCCTGGGCAGTTATCTGTAAAAGGTATATCGTTATCTACTGTTTTAGGAATACCTATACACTGAACGGGAAACCCCATTTCTTTTGTAAAGTTAGCAATTTTGTTTGCGGTATCTTGAGAGTCCCCTCCGCCGTTATAGAAGAAATATCCTATATTGTGAGCTACAAAAATATCTAATAAACGCTGATATTCGCTTTTATTTTCTTTTGGATCTTTAAGTTTATATCTACAAGAACCAAATGCTCCTCCAGGAGTATGTTTGAGTTTAGAAATCTCTTTAGCAGACTCTAGGTTCGTATCTATTATTTCTTCTTTTAGTGCCCCTAAGATTCCATTCTTTGCAGCATAGATTTTACCTATTTCTTTTGATTCTCTAGCCGCTTCTATTACACCAGCAGCTGTTGCATTAATAACCGCTGTTACTCCTCCGGACTGAGCATAAAGAACATTTCTTTTTTTCATAGGTGCGATGTTACTTAAATCTTGACCAAGAGGGAATTAAAGGAGATAGGTATAATTGAAATATGTCTTCAAAAAAAATTCATATTTTGGGTATTTGTGGCACTTTTATGGGAGGCTTAGCTCTTATAGCAAGGGAGCTAGGTTATAGAGTTTCAGGAAGTGATCAGAATATTTACCCTCCAATGTCTGACCTTCTAGAAGAGCAGGATATTAAGATTATAAAAGGTTATGAAAAAGAAAAATTACCAGAAGCAGATATTTACTTAATAGGGAATGTAATCTCTAGAGGTAATGAGTCAATAGAGCATATCCTAGAATGCAATCTTCCACATACCTCAGGCCCTGCCTGGCTTTCTGATAATGTCTTAAAAGATCGTGAAGTTATAGCAGTGGCAGGAACGCATGGAAAAACTACCACCACTGCAATGATAACTCATACTCTTATGGGGTTAGGTAAGGATCCAGGATTTCTTATTGCAGGCAGGCCTAAAGACTTTCCCGTTTCTGCTAGGTTAGGCAAAGATAAGATATTTGTTATTGAGGCGGATGAATACGACACTGCTTTTTTTGATAAAAGAGCAAAACTGATTCATTATCAACCGGAAGTCTTAATTATCAACAACTTAGAGTTTGATCATGCTGACATATACTCGAATCTAAATGAAATCCAGAAACAATTTCATAACCTTATACGAACAATGCCGTCCAAAGCTAGCATAGTATTTCCTGAAGAAGATAAGAATATTTTGCAAACTTTAGAGATGGGAGTTTGGAGCAAAAAGATTAGTTTTAATCAGAAAGGGGTAGGTTTAAATTCCTTCGAGAGAATTAATGCAGATTTTTCCCATCTTAAATTCCATATAAATAACAACAGTGAAGAAATTAAATGGGGTTTAATTGGAGAACATAATGCCAGAAACGCTATGGTCGCTTTGTTGGCATTGGAGCATTTTAAGATTCCACTTTCTGATTCTATAGAAAAGCTGTCATCTTTTTCCGGTGTTAGCAGAAGGTTAGAAGTAATGATAGATAGAGCAGGATTAATTTTATTTGATGATTTTGCCCATCATCCTACAGCTATTAAGGAGACACTAAGAGGTTTAAGAGCTCGTTACAAAGAAAATAGAATTATTGCTTTAATAGAGCTAAGATCAAATACAATGAAATCAGGTTTTCATGATAAGAGTCTGACCAAAGCTACAAGTGATGCTGATCTTGTCTTTTGGAAAGGAGAAAACAATGTTCAACTCAATAAATTAATAGATGGATCATCTAAAAAGAATAATTTTTTGATTAACTCTATTGATTCATTCGTTAAAGATTTTAAAAATAACATTATTCAAGATAAAGATGTAATTGTGATGATGTCTAATGGAAATTTTGATGGATTGTCAGGAGCATTAAAATCTAATATCTAAAACTATGAAAATATTGTTATTAAACCTTTTAAGCTTAATTTTGCTAATGTCCTGTGCAGAGCAGGAGAAGGGTCTTGATCCTGAAGAATTAGCAAATGAATTATTGATAATAGACTCTCACATAGATGTACCTTATCGATTGTGGAGACAGCATTTAAAGGGAGATGAGATAGAGAATATAGCCGGCCCTACTAAAGGCGACTTTGATTTCCTAAGAGCAAAAAAGGGCGGCCTAAATGTTCCTTTCTTTTCAATTTATTTACCAGCAAGCACCCAAGAAGATGGGACTTCCCACGAAATGGCAAATCAGATGATAGATATGGTAGAAGATATTATTACAATTAACTCAGACAAATTTATTTTAATCAATTCTGTTGATGATTTAGCCTCTTTAAAAACAAAAGATGTAGTTGGAATAGCTTTAGGCATGGAGAATGGTGCTCCCATTCAGGGAGACCTCTCTAGAGTGCAGTATTATTTTGATCGAGGTATTCGATATATCACTTTAACTCACTCTAAAAGTAACCATATAAGTGATTCTTCTTATGACGAAAACATTCAGTGGAATGGTTTGAGCAATTTTGGTGAAAGCTTAATAAAAGAAATGAACCAAGTGGGCATAATGGTGGATATATCTCATGTTACCGATGAAGCCTTTTACCAAGCTATAGAGTTGAGTCAAGTTCCTGTAATTGCAAGTCATTCTTCTTTGAGACATTTTACTCCAGGATTTGAAAGGAATGTTGATGACTCAATGTTAAGAAGACTGGCCGATAAAGGGGGGGTTATTCAAATTAATTTTGGTAGTAGTTTTATTAGTCAAAGACCGAGAGACTATGTGCAAGAGATCAATAACTTCTTAGATATAAAATTTGGCGTAGAAAGAGGAGGTGTTTCACAAGAAATTCTTAATGAAGCAAGAAGTCAGTACATTAAAGAGAATCCTTACCCCTTTGCAACAAAGGATGAAGTTCTAGACCACTTTGATAGAGTAGTAACCTTGGTAGGTATTGACCATGTTGGAATAGGTTCTGATTATGATGGAGTAGGGGACACTTTGCCCATTGGACTAAAAGATGTATCCAGTTACCCAACACTTATAAAAGGTTTATTAGAAAGAGGTTATACCAAAAAGGATATAGAAAAGGTTTTAGGTGGAAATCTAATAAGGGTCTGGCAAGAAGTCGAGAGGTATGCAAAAGAAAACTAAATTTACTAAGGAGCTCCCATTATTTCCCCTAACGGTTAATGTCTTACCAGGAGGATATCTTCCTTTACAGATATTTGAGCCTAGGTATTTAGATATGGTTAAGGAATGTATGTCTAATGAAATTGGTTTTTGTGTTGTACTTCTTAGAGGTCAGCAAGAAATGAAATCTACAAATTTACCTGACCATTCACCAATAGGTACGTATGTGGAAATCATAGACTTCAATCAGCTTGAAAACGGTTTGTTAGGTATAACTGTGCAAGGTAAGTATAGAATTAAAATTATTGATAGACGGGTACAAGAAGATGGTTTAGTTATAGGAGATTCAATAGAGCATCCTGAAGAAGATGAATCAGTATCTCTTGAACCTAAATACAAAGAGATCTGGAAGATTCTTAGAGAAATTTCTGATCATGAAGAAATAAAAAAATTAAACTTAAATATAGATTTTGATAACTCTTCAAGCGTGGCTTATAACTTAGCTAGCTTATTACCAATTACTCCGCCAGAAAGGCAAAATATTCTTGAATTCCAATCAAATACAGATAGGTTTGATCATCTAAAAAAAATTGTAAAGCAGTTAGGAGGTTAATACTGCATCATTCAGGATCGGCAATTTTTAGTAACTGTTTCCCAAAATTTTGACCAGTAAAAAGTCTGATTAAAGTATTAGGTGCATTCTCAATACCTTCTTGAATATCTTCAAGATAGGTAATTTCTTTATCTTCTACCCACTTACTAAGATGGTTTATTGCTTCCGGAAATCTATCAAGATAATCAAGGACAATGAATCCTTCCATTTTGGCTCGATTAATTACCAGTGACATGTAGTTAGAAGGCCCAGGTGCTGGAACTTCATTATTGTAAGTAGATATAGCTCCACACAAGACTATCCTCGCATTCATATTTATTAAAGTTAATGATGTATCTAGGAATTCACCGCCGACATTATCAAATACTATATCAATACCTTTTGGACAGATTTCTCTAAGAGCTTCTGGCAGGTTAGAATCCTTATAATCAATAGCTGCATCAAAATTTGCTTCTTCGGTTAGCCATCTACACTTTTTTGCACCTCCTGCAATTCCTATGACCCTACAACCTCTTAGTTTTGCTATTTGTCCCGCTATAGATCCTGTAGCTCCAGCTGCTCCTGAAATCACTACGGTTTCACCTTCTTTAGGTTCTCCTATATCAAGTAAACCAAAATAGGCTGTTAAACCTGTTACTCCAAAAACGCTTAGAGAAGCGGTTGGGGATACGCCTTCAGGAATTTTTGATGCGTTCATAAATCCTGCTTTGCCATCAGTTATAGCAAATTCTTGCCAACCAAAACTACCTTGAACTAAGTCACCCTCTTGAAAACCTGCAACATTTGATTCAATTACTTGTGAAATTGTGCTGGAACGCATAACCTCTCCAATTTGAACTGGAGGCATGTAACTTTTCATATCATTTAGCCAACCCCTTTGAGTAGGATCAAAACCAAAGTACAGATTTTTAAGCAGCATTTGATTGTCTTTAATTTCTTTTAACTCAGATTCTTCAAACTTAAAGTTATCTTTATTGACCATTCCTTGGGGTCTTGAAGATAAAACCCATCTTCTATTCTTTAGATTCTTTCTTGTCATAGCTATCCTTGCCTCCAGTTGCCATGAAAGCCATAAGGTATTCTATGAGGTAACTGAGCTGTAGCTATTGGCCCTGAGCTTACATCCATGGCATTAAATATAAGAAGATCAGATCTATTTTCTTTGCCTCTATAAGCTAACGCAATTAAATAACCTTCACCTTCATCAGAATCTTTTGATGAAGGAACAAAAATAGGTTCCCCCAGAGCATCTTCCTTATTTTTTAGTGTGTAGAAATCTTTTATTTGGGTTTTATGGTCTATATGGGTTACAGAATTAAAACTGACACCAGGAGGATGATCTCCAACACTTGAAGCATAAAAGCCATGTCTGTAATTCAGCATGCTATATCTTTCATCTAGTCTAGGGAACTCCCCTATATCATCATCCAGATAATTCTTATTTATTTTTCCTGAGTTAGAAGACAAGTCTATCTCCCACCTGTTTAGTCTGGCTTCAGCTTTCTTTGGATCTGGAGAAGAACCATCTGCATGCGGAAATAGTGGGGCTTCTTCAAACTGCATCATATCCGCTACAATCTTGTCCCCATTTGTATATGCATTCATTGGATGAAAAACATAACAAGGATCATCTTCAATCCATTTAATATCATCCACGGAACCGTCTCTTGGCATAACCCCTATGTAACTAGGTATTTGTCCGTTCCAGGCAATAGGAGCCTTACCTTTCATTGCTTCATTAAAATCAATAATAAGAGGAAAGACAGGGAATATTACATGCTCAGAGGTGACAATGAAGTCATGGACCATACTTGAATAAGGGGCATTGAATTCAGAATATTGAGTTAATTTACCATCTGCATCAACTACAAAAAACGTCATTTTTTTATCTCCAAAATTATAACTGAAGGCAAACATTTCCCCTGTTAAGGGGTCTATCTTTGGATGAGCAGTCATAGGAGAAAGTAACTTACCTTCATAGTCATAAGACCCAATTGATTCAAGAGAAATTGGATCAATTTCAAAGGGAAGGTGTCCTTCTTCAAGAGCTAAGAGCTTATCTTTATGGTAGATAATATTTGTATTTGCAGTTCCATCTTCTCCTTCAGGATTCCATTCTGGATCAGGATCCATCGGATTTAACAAGTTTAGTAAAGACCTGCCCGCTTTTCTCTCTTGTTTCCATTTGGATGTTCGAACCCATCTATTTTTGTAGGAAACCTTTCCGTTTTCAAAATTAAATGCATGTATCATTCCGTCTCCACCAAACCAATGGTAGTGATCATCTCGAGGAGGAAACTGAGGATCAGGGCCATTACGATAGTAACTTCCAAATAGATCTTTAGGGATCTCTCCTTCTACAATTAGATCATTGAGATCACACTCCATTCTAAGGGGAGCATAATTGCCATCTAAATTAGGGTGGCTTGGGTAGGTTGTAGTCATAATTACCTCAGTTTATTTATTTGTTAAGTTTATCAGTAGATAATTATTTTTTACTAACTAAATATCTCACTAAAAAGAGAAAAATAATAGCTAAAGCAATCAGTCCTGCAGCTAAAGTAAAATTCCCTGAGTTTTCAATAGCTGATTTAGCAGCAAAGTAGCCTGGTAATGTATATAGAGGAGCCCAAAGAAGCCCTGAAACTAGGTCTACCGTAATAAAAATTCTTAAATCCATTCCAAGTGATCCTACGGTTACCGGAATTAGTGGTCTAACGGGACCAACAAATCTACCTAGAAATACTCCGGGAACCCCATAAGTATCTGAGAATTTCCTACCTTGCTTCAACCAAGAGGGGTTGTTATAGAAAGGCCATATTTTATCTATTCTGTGACTTAAATATCTACCTATAAAAAAGCTTGAAATATCTGCTAAACAACTTGATATGTACACTAATAGTAATAATTGAAATACAGACATATCTGTTGAAGCTGCAAGCCCTGAAATAGCAGCTAATAGAAAGACTCCTGGAATAACAATTCCTATTAAAGCAAAGGACTCTATAAATGCAGCAAAGCATAGTCCAAAGGCTATCCATTCAGGATTTTGTTGTAACCATGTAGTTACTTCTCCTATATCAAACATCTTATAATCAGTTTTTTATTTTTCTTTCCTATAGAATATTTGATTATGAAAGATAGTAAAGACATAAGTTCATATATGGATTCACTAGGAAAGGAAGCCAAGAAAGCTTCCAGGCTAATCTCGCTTTTATCTTCTGAAAAGAAGAATTCCTTGTTAGCAACTTTCTCAAAACTAATAGATAAAAATAGATCTGAAATATTAAAGGCTAATTATGAAGATCTAGATAATGCTAATTCCTTGGGAACTGAAGAAGCATTAATTGATCGTTTAGAATTAAATGATTCAAGAATTAATGGAATATTATCTGGGATAAACTCAATTATCGATTTGCCAGACCCTATAGGTCAGATACAAGATTTAAAACCAACTCCCTCGGGTATTAGGGTTAGTCAAATGTCAGTTCCTCTAGGAGTTATAGGAATTATTTACGAATCAAGGCCTAACGTTACTGCAGACGCAGCCGCGCTATGTTTAAAATCTGGAAATACTTGCATACTTAAAGGAGGCTCTGAAGCTTTAAATACTAATTTAACTATAGCTAAATCTTTATCTGAGTCACTAAACAAAGAGGGGTTACCTGAGTCTTCAGTGCAACTTGTAAATACTCTAAACAGAGGAGCGGTTAAGGAGTTACTAAAAATGAATAAATGGTTGGATGTAATTATTCCAAGAGGGGGTAAGGGCCTAGTAAAGCTTATATCAGATGAGGCCAAAGTCCCAGTAATAAAGCACCTTGATGGCAATTGCCATGTTTATATTGATAAATACTGTGACAAAGACAAAGCAATAGCTATCTCTTTAAATGCCAAAACATATAGATATGGGATTTGCGGTTCAATGGAAACCCTTTTGATACATGAGCAAGTAGCTGCAGATATTCTCCCGATATTGTTCAAGGAGTTTACAGAAAAAGGGGTTGAATTAAGGGGGTGTCAGAAAACAATTTCTCATATTAAAGTTATTGAAGCTACAGAAGAGGATTGGAGTAAAGAATATCTAGCTCCAATACTCTCTATAAAAGTTATTTCAAATATTCAGTTAGCTATTGATCATATAAATACTTATGGGTCTTCTCATTCAGACTCAATAGTTACAGAAGAAGCCGATAGAGCATCTTTATTTATTAGAAATGTAGACTCAAGTTCTGTAATGCATAACTTGCCTACTTGCTGGGCTGATGGCTTTGAGTATGGTTTAGGAGCTGAAGTTGGAATTTCTACTGATAAATTTCATGCACGTGGACCTGTTGGTCTGGAAGGATTAACCTCTAAAAAATATGTAGTAAAAGGTAACGCAGAGCTTAGAAGCGAAAGCTGATTTATCAATGTCTATTTTGACCGGTGTTTTTGGTGGGACCTTTAATCCAGTACACATAGGTCATACAAAAGCAATATCTCACATCACTAAAATTTTGCCTTTTGACAAGATTCTTGTCATACCCAATTCAGTCCCCCCTCATAAAGATAAAATTCCAGCTAGTTTTGAACATCGACTTAATATGGTTTCCTTAGCTTTTGAAGGAGTCAAAGGTGTTGAGATTGATCCAAGAGAAGGAGAAAGGGAAGGGCCTTCTTATGCAATCAATAGCGTAGAAGAATTATTAACAGAGAATCATGGCGAATTATTTCTGATAGTGGGATCAGATTCTTTTCATGATATTTCTTCTTGGCATAGATCAGAAAATCTTTTGAATCAAGTAGGGCTAGTTGTTATTAATAGGTCAGGTTATGAAATAGAAAATGGACAAAATGGAGAAGTTTTAAAAAAAAGAAATATATCTCAAACCTTTCTTTTAAATCAAAAGAGGTCAAAGAAAATAATTAAAGTAAACACCCCATTAGTAGAAGTTTCTTCGACCTTGATAAGAAACAATATTTATAATAGAAAAAATATAAAAAGTTTTGTTTCAGAATCCGTAGAGGAATATTTAAGAAAGCATAAATTATATGAATAAGAAGATTTTACCCAGCAAAATAAGAGACATAGTTATTTCAAGCTTAGAAGAACTTAAAGCTATAAACCCTGTCTCAATTAATGTAAAAAAAATTAGTAATTTTACTGACTATATGTTGATTGCCAGCGGTACATCTAATAGACATATAAAGTCTGTAGGAGACAGGGTAATGGAAGATCTGAGAGATAAGGACATAAAACCATTGGGTATTGAAGGAGCAGGTTCTGATGAATGGGTACTAATAGACTTAGGAGTTGTTGTTTTACATCTCATGTCAGAAAAAGCACGATCCTACTATGATTTGGAGAGTCTTTGGGACCCAGATTTAATTAAATAAAAAATGAGATTTAATATTCTTTCTATAGAAAATAAGAGACCTAAATGGGCTACAGACTTATTTGATTTATATGTAAAACGATTTGATAAATCTATTCAGATAAGTTGGACTGGCTTTGATCCAAATAAAATTAAAAGGTCTTCTAAGAATAGATCAAATATTCACCTACAAGGAGCTAAGCTTCTAAACTCGTTACCTAATGACACTATTATTATTTCTCTCGATAAAGAAGGGGCGCTTTGGACTACTCAAAACCTGAAGAAAAAATTTGATAATTGGATTAATTCTTCTCATAAAGACGTTACTTTCTTAATAGGAGGACCTGAAGGATTAAGCAAAGAATGTCTAAATAAATCTAATGAGATTTGGTCTCTTTCATCTCTGACTTTTGCTCATTCCTTTGTCCCAGTGATTATAATTGAACAGCTTTACAGGGTTTGGTCCATGGGCAGAAATCACCCTTATCACAGATAAGATATGCCAAAAAAATTTAATTTAGCCCCAGAAGATTTAAAAATTAGAAGATTAAAGAGTAGATCAAAATTTTTATTTGTTTTACTAGGTCTATTTGGATTTTTGACTTTATATCAAATTATAAAATTAACTATTATTGATTCAGGTCTTTATGCAACAATATCAGATGAAAATAGGATAGTAAGGGTTCCCATATATCCTTCAAGAGGTTTAATCAAGCTTGGCAATGAAGAGATAGTTGTTGAGAATATAGTTACCCAGGCTCTTACAATTTCTTCTAATAAAACATTAGAAGAAATAGATGCTATTTTAAGTGAGTTGGATAAATTCCTAATATTTGAAGAAGATCAGCTTCCAGATCCATTAAAGATAATCTCTAAGACTAAAAGAAAATATGAAAAATTAACTTTATTAGAAAATCTTACTGAAAGTCAGATTGCAAAGTTTACAGTAGAGAAAGAAAGATGGCCTTCCGTTGCTCTAGAGGCCAGGCTTATGAGGTTTAATTTATTTGGTCCTCTTTTTTCACACGTAACAGGTTATGTTGGAGAAATCACTTCAGAAGAAATTGATAATGATAGTTTTTCTTATCAGGTAAATTCAAAAATAGGTAAAACAGGAATAGAGAAGTTCCATGAACCACTTCTAAGGGGAGGCTTAGGGTTCAAAACTATTGAAGTTGACGTCCATGGAAAACAGGTTAGGGAACTTGAAAGAGTAATTCCAAAACAAGCTTCAAATGTTTATTTAAGTTTAGATAAAGAACTACAACTTCTTGCTAAAAAGGAATTAAATGGAAGAAAGGGGGCTGTTGTCGCAATGGATCCTTCTACGGGACTTATAAAGGTTATGCTAAGTTCTCCTGATTACAACCCTAATGTTTTTAACAAAACAATAAAAGGTAATTTAAATACTATTTTGCGAGACTCAACAAGCCCTCTATTTAATAGGGCTATTTCTGGAAATTATCCACCTGCTTCAACAATTAAACCGTTCATAGGCTTACTAGGGATTATTGAAAACGAAATTAGATGGGATACAACTTTAGAGGATGTAGGTTTTTTCCAGTATCAAGGGGAAGGCAGAAGATATAGGGGCTGGAAAGAAGAAGGGCATGGAATAGTAGATTTAAAAAAATCTATTATTGAATCTTCAGATGTTTTCTTCTATGAATTAGCTACTAAATTAACTATTGAACGTATTTCAGACTTCCTTCTAAAATTTGGATTTGGTTTAAAAAGCGGTATCGATCTATCTTATGAGTCAGAAGGAATCCTTCCGGACAGAAAATGGAAGTTGGGTTTTATTGGAGAGTCCTGGTTTATAGGAGACACAATCAATATGGGAATAGGTCAAGGGTATATAACTGCAACTCCACTCCAACTGGCTTTAGCAGTATCAGTAATTGCGAATAATGGAGTTGCCTATAAACCAAGAGTAGTTGAGAGAATAGATTCTATGCAAACAAATAAAGAAGCTATTTATCAGATAGATTTCGTTGATTCTTATGATTGGATAAAAATACAAGATTCAATGGCTCAAGTAGTATCAGCTTGGAATGGTACAGCTTATAATCTTTCTTCTTTTGCAGAGACTAAGATTGCAGGTAAAACAGGAACAGCCCAAATTAAAAGCTTAACTGACGAAGAACTGACTGTGAAAGAAGAGTATGAAGGAATTAGGGTAGAAGAAGGAAATAGAGATCATGCACTTTTTGTAGGTTATGGACCTTTAACTAATCCAAGATTAACTGTAGTCGTAATAGTGGAGAATGGAGAATCAGGTAGTGCAGTAGCGGCTCCTATAGCCCAAAAAATAATAGATAAATATTTAGAGGAAAAGAAATAAATGTCTAATCGACCTTTGGACTACCAGCTAAATACTGCAGTGGGAGCAAGTAAGTTCAGTTTTTCCAAAGTTTTTATTGATCCAATGTTAGTTATTTGTCTTTTAATTCTTTCTATTTTAGGAATTTTTATTCTTTACAGTGCAAGTGGCCAATCTAATTTAATGATTTTGAGGCAATCAATTTATTTATTGATAGGTTTTGCATTTATGTTCTTCATTTCTAGACTTGATCAATCTATCTATAAAAGTTTCTTAATACATTTATTCTGGATTGGTTTATTTCTATTAAGCTGGGTACTTATCTTTCCAGCAAAAGGATACAATACTGACAGGTGGATAGATTTGGGTTTTATCACCTTCCAGCCATCAGAAACTTTAAGACTGATACTTCCTTTAGCTGTGTCTTCATATCTAACACGAAGT
>CETM01098230.1_pt1 | contig 27313 bp, 35 predicted proteins | sample 361451 | NCBI WGS metagenome assembly CETM01 (sample SAMEA2622690, study PRJEB7988) | marine metagenome | isolation source: saline water (ENVO:00002010), including
TAATAAACCGAGGTAAAAGTGAACCGTTCTGAAAAAAAAGATTTTGTAGAAAAACTTAAAGAGGAATTAAATTCTTCTTCTTCAGTTATTGTCGCTCATTATTCTGGTATTACTGTTCATGAAGCTGAACAGTTAAGAAAAGATATGAGAGATAATGGTGCAAAATTTAAAGTAACAAAGAACAGACTCACTAAACTTGCTTTGGAAGACACTCAGTTCAAAAATATTGCTGATTTATTTACAGGTCCTACTGCGATTGCATATTCAGATGATCCTGTAGCTCCAGCAAAAGTTGCCGTCAATTTTGAAAAGAAATTTGAGAATTTCAAAATAATTGGTGGAGGCTTTGATGGTGAGAAAATAGATAATACTAAAATAAATTTTCTTGCAACTCTCCCATCGATGGATGAATTAAGAGGTAAGATTGTCGGACTTTTATCCGCACCAGCTCAAAAAATTGCATCAATTGTAAAAGAGCCTGCTGGTAAAATGGCGAGAATGATGAGTGCTCAGAGTAAGAAACTTGAAGAGTCTAACTAGGTTTAAGAGGAGATAAAAATGGCTGATTTAAATAAAATTGTAGATGATTTATCATCACTAACAGTCCTTGAGGCAGCAGAACTAAGTAAGTTGCTTGAAGAAAAATGGGGTGTCTCAGCTGCAGCCCCCGTAGCAGTTGCTGCTGCTCCAGGAGCTGGAGGAAGTGATGCAGTAGCGGAAGAAAAATCTGAATTTGATGTTGTTCTCGCTGAAGCTGGATCAAATAAAATTGCAGTGATCAAGGAAGTTAGAACAATTACTGCTCTTGGTCTCAAAGAAGCTAAAGATTTAGTTGAAGGAGCTCCAAAGCCACTTAAGCAGGGTGTTGCTAAAGCTGAAGCAGAAGAGATGAAAAAAGCTCTAGAAGCAGCTGGTGCAAAAGTAGAGTTAAAATAATTTTTTTTAAGACCTCCACAAATGGAGGTCTTAATTAACTTTTTAAAAAGGGTAGATTCATGAGTTTAGACTATATTAATTCAAAAAAAATTAGAAAATCTTTTGGTAAAATTCCACTTGTAACTTCACTACCAAATTTAGTTGAGGTTCAAAAAAGATCTTACGATAGTTTTTTGCAGTTAAAAGTCGATCCTGAAAAAAAAGAAGATACAGGTCTTCATGCAATATTTAAATCTGTATTTCCAATTAATGATTATACTGAAAGAGCTACAGTTGATTATGTTAGTTTTGATATAGGTGTTCCAAAATATGACGTAGACGAATGCTCACAAAGAGGAATGACTTACGGAGCACCATTATTGGTTAATTTTAGATTAATTATTTGGGACATAGATGAAATCGCAGGTACAAAATCTGTTCGAGATATTAAAGAACAAGAGGTATACATGGGAGATATTCCTCTCATGACCAAAGATGCTACATTTGTAGTTAATGGCACCGAAAGAGTAGTTGTTAGTCAGATGCATAGATCTCCCGGTGTTTTTTTTGATCATGATTATGGTAAAACTCATACTAGTGGTAAGTATTTATTTAATGCAAGAATAATTCCATATAGAGGCTCTTGGCTAGATTTTGAGCATGATGCAAAAAATAATATTCATGCAAGAATTGATAGAAAAAGAAAATTTCCAGTTTCTACATTACTGAAATGCCTATTAAGTTCTAGATCTGAAAATTATATGAATCAGTGTGAGGAAAATAAAATTGATCCTGATCCAAAAAAAATACTTGGAATGACATCTGAGGAAATTCTTGAAACTTTTTATGATAATATTCAATTAAAAAAGGATCAATACGGATGGAAATTTAAAATCAACATATCCTTCTATAAAGGAAAAATTTTAAATTATGATTTGTTAGATCAAAAAAATGGGAAAATACTTATTTCAAAGGGTACAAAAATTAATCAAAAGCATTTAAGAGAATTAGAGAGTAAAGTAGGTCAAAACTTATGTGTAGATAATAATTCTCTAATCGGCATGTATATTGCTTCTGATATTATAGATGAAAAATCTGGTAAAATTTTTTATGAGGCAGGCTATGAAATCGATGAAGATTTTCTAAGTTTTTTAGAAAATTACAAAGTAAAAAAAATTGATATATTAAAAATCGATAACATTGAAATAGGCTCCTATATAAGAAGTTCATTACAGTTGGACAAAGCTAGATCAAGGGAAGAGGCTTTATTTGAAGTATTTAAAATATTAAGACCAGGAGAGCCACCAACTATTGAAACAGCTGAACTTTTATTTAACAATTTGTTTTTTAACAAGGACAGATATGATTTATCCTCTGTTGGAAGATTAAAAATAAATTCTAAGTTTAAAAAAAATACTAATATAGCACAAAGAGTTCTTGATAAAACAGATATAATTGATGTTGTTAGACATATGCATGATCTCATTGATGGTAAAGGGGAGATAGATGATATCGATCATCTTGCAAATAGAAGGGTAAGATCAGTAGGGGAGCTTCTTGAAAATCAGTATCGTGTGGGTTTATTAAAAATGGACAGGGCAATTAAAGAACGATTAAGTTCACTTGAAGTAGATAATATCATGCCCCAAGATATAATTAATGCTAAACCTGTTGCAGCTTCAATAAAAGAATTTTTTGGAACTAGTCAATTAAGCCAATTTATGGATCAAACCAATCCATTAAGTGAGATCACACATAAGAGAAGGGTTTCAGCTTTAGGGCCAGGTGGTTTGAATAGAGAAAGAGCTGGTTTTGAGGTAAGAGATGTTCACCAAACTCATTATGGAAGAATATGTCCAATTGAAACTCCAGAAGGAGCAAATATTGGACTAATTAATAGTCTAGCATCTTACTCTAGAATTAATCATTATGGCTTTATTGAGACTCCTTATAGAATTGTAGATAATGGCAAGGTTACAGATAAGGTTATTTACTTAAGCGCTATTAATGAAGAAGATTTTGTAATTGCCCAAGCTAATTCTGAAGTAGATAATAAAGGAAGTTTTTTAAGTGATGTGGTAAGCTCTAGAAAAAATGGGGAATTTATCAATGCTCCTGTTGCAGCAATTGATTTAATGGATGTTTCACCTCAACAACTAGTGTCAGTTGCATCCTCATTGATTCCTTTTCTGGAAAATGATGATGCTAACAGAGCTCTCATGGGATCTAATATGATGAGACAGGCAGTACCATTAATTAAACCTAAAGCACCTTTAGTTGGAACTGGTATGGAGTACACTGTAGCAAAAGATAGTGGATCAACTGTAGTTGCAAAGAGGGAGGGTATTGTTGATCAACTTGATGCAAACAGAATAGTAATTAGGGTAACAGATAAAAAAGATACTTCTCTAAATAAAATTGATATATATAACTTACTTAAATTTCAAAGATCTAACCAAAATACCTGTATAAACCAAAGACCTTTGGTAAGCGTTGGAGATAAAGTTTCAAAAAATCAAGTTATTGCAGATGGACCCGCTACTGATTTGGGAGAGTTAGCTCTTGGCAGGAATGTTTTGGTAGCATTTATGCCATGGAATGGATATAATTTTGAAGACTCTATTTTAATATCAGAAAAAGTTGTTCAAGATGATGTGTTTACTTCAATTCATGTTGAAGAGTTTGAAGTAATGGCAAGAGATACTAAATTAGGACCTGAAGATATCACCAGAGATATACCCAATGCAAGTGAGGAAATGCTTATAAATCTTGATGAGACCGGGATAGTTTATATTGGAGCAGAAGTAACATCTGGAGATATACTTGTTGGTAAAGTTACACCTAAGGGCGAGTCCCCTATGACTCCTGAGGAGAAGCTTTTAAGAGCTATTTTTGGTGAAAAAGCTGCAGATGTAAAAGATACAAGTCTCCGAGTACCTCCAGGAGTAAAAGGTACTGTTGTTGAAATAAGAGTCTTTTCAAGAAGAGGAATTGAAAAAGACGAAAGGGCTATAAGTATAGAAAACTCTCAAATTGAAATGATTTCTAGAGACAAAGAAGATGAATTAGAAATTTTGAAAAAAAGTTTTGGCAACCATCTTAAGGAAATTTTAATTGGAAAAACTTATTTATCTGGTTTGAATAATTTTGAAAAAAATACAAAACTTTCATTTGATCAGCTTGATTTGTTAAATGTAAATGATTTAATTAAAATCAATATTGAAGAGGAAAAAACAACTGCTCAGGTTGAAACTTTGATTAAAAATTATGAGAATCAATTAGGCAATATTAATCAAAAGTTTGAAAATAAAATTGATAAAATACAAAGTGGTGATGAGCTCTTACCAGGTGTTCTAAAACTCATTAAAGTTTTTATTGCAGTTAAAAGAAAGCTACAACCTGGTGATAAAATGGCTGGAAGGCATGGAAATAAAGGTGTAATTTCAAAAATTTGTCCAGCAGAAGATATGCCATATCTTGAAGATGGTCGACCCGTTGATATTGTATTAAACCCATTAGGAGTTCCTAGCAGAATGAACATTGGTCAAATACTAGAAACTCATTTAGGTTGGGCTTCCGCTTCTCTTGGAAAGCAAGTATCAGAAATGATTACAAAAATGAAGGTTGAAGGTCAAACAAATGACCTAAAGGACAAACTTCTTCAAATTTATGAGCAAGTTAATCATAAAGAAAAGATTAATGAAATGAATGAAGACCAGTTACTAGAATTAGCTGAAAATCTAAAAGAGGGAATTCCATTTGCAACACCCGTTTTTGATGGAGCAAAAGAGAAAGACATTACTTCGTTGCTTGAACAATCTGGCGTATCCACTTCAGGTCAAGAAATTCTTTATGATGGTATAACAGGTGAAAAATTTGAAAGACCTGTCACTGTCGGTTATGTTTATATGTTAAAACTACATCATTTGGTTGACGAAAAAATTCATGCAAGATCTATAGGACCTTATAGTCTTGTTACGCAACAACCCCTAGGAGGTAAGGCTCAATTTGGTGGTCAAAGATTTGGAGAAATGGAAGTTTGGGCTTTAGAAGCATATGGAGCAGCCTATACTCTTCAAGAAATTCTTACAATTAAATCTGATGATGTTGCAGGTAGAACAAAAGTATATGAGTCAATCGTTAAGGGGGATAACAATTTTGAGTCTGGTACACCAGAGTCATTCAACGTTATGGTTAAAGAATTAAGATCCTTAGGTTTAAATTTAGAATTTAAGGAAAGTAATTCTGAAGAATTGAACAAAATAGAATCTATGGTGACAGATAATGAATAAAGAATTGATGAATATTTTTAGCCAAAATTTAGGTGTCCAAAATTTTAACAGTCTTAAAATTTCAATAGCCAGTGCAGATGATGTAAGATCATGGTCATTTGGTGAAATAAAAAAACCAGAAACAATTAACTATAGAACTTTTAAACCTGAAAAAGATGGTTTGTTTTGTTCAAGAATATTTGGGCCTGTAAAAGACTATGAATGTCTATGTGGAAAGTATAAACGTATGAAATTCAGGGGAATCATATGTGAAAAATGCGGCGTCGAAGTAACTTTATCAAAAGTTAGACGTGACAGAATGGGCCATATTGAGCTTGCAGCACCTGTTTCACACATATGGTTTATGAAATCTCTTCCAAGTAGAATTGCTACTCTGCTTGATATGACAATAAAAAATTTAGAAAAAGTACTTTATTTTGAGCAGTTTATTGTCGTTGAACCAGGTTTGACTGATTTGAAAAAAGGGGATATCATTTCAGAAGATCAATATATTGATTACCAAGATGAATATGGTGAAGACTCATTTAGTGCAGCTATTGGAGCAGAGGCTATTGAGCAAATGCTTTTAAATATAGATCTCGAAGCTGATTTTAATCAAACAAAAAATGATCTTCTAGAAACAAAATCGGAGTTAAAAAAAACAAAGCTTACAAAAAGATTAAAATTACTGGAGTCTTTTATAGTATCTAAAAATAAACCTGAATGGATGATCTTAAGGGTATTGCCTGTTATTCCACCTGAGTTGAGACCTTTAGTACCTTTAGATGGCGGAAGATTTGCTACCAGTGACTTAAATGATCTTTATAGAAGAGTTATTAATAGGAACAATAGATTAAAAAGACTAATTGATTTGAGAGCGCCTGATATAATTATCAGAAATGAAAAAAGAATGCTTCAAGAGTCCGTTGACGCATTATTTGATAATGGGAGAAGGGGTAGAGTTATCACTTCAACTAATAAGCGTCCATTAAAATCTCTATCTGATATGCTCAAAGGTAAGCAAGGAAGATTCAGACAAAATCTTTTGGGTAAAAGAGTAGATTATTCTGGTAGATCAGTAATTGTCGTAGGCCCAAATATGAAATTACATCAATGCGGTATTCCTAAGAAAATGGCGTTAGAATTATTTAAGCCTTTTATTTTTCATAAATTAGATGTTTATGGTTGGGCTAACACTATAAAAGCAGCTAAAAAACTTGTTGAAAAGGAAGACCCAAGAGTTTGGGACATATTAGAAGAAGTTATAAGAGAGCATCCAGTCCTTCTTAACAGGGCGCCTACCTTACATAGACTAGGAATTCAAGCTTTTGAACCTGTTTTAATTGAAGGTAAATCAATACAATTGCACCCATTAGTATGTACTGCATTTAATGCTGATTTTGATGGAGATCAAATGGCTGTTCATGTTCCCTTAAGTCTTGAAGCTCAATTAGAAGCTAGAGTTCTAATGATGAGTACTAATAATATACTTTCACCATCAAGTGGAAAACCAATTATAGTACCCTCTCAAGACATTGTTCTAGGAATATATTATTTGTCAATCATGCGTAATAATCAAAAAGGTGAAGGTAGAAAGTTTATAGACACAAATGAAATATTAAAAGCAATAGAGGTAAAAGACATAACTTTGCATACAAAAATTTATGTAAGAATTAAGAATTTTGATGGATCATACTCAAAAGTTGAGACTACTGCTGGAAGGATGTTGCTAGCTGACTCTCTTCCAAAAAATGAAAAAATAAATTTCAATCTAATTAATAAAGTGCTTACAAAAAAAGAGGTTAGTAATTTAATTGATACTGTTTATAGATTTTGTGGTCAAAAAGAAACTGTCCTTTTTGCAGATAGTATTATGCAAATAGGCTTTAAGTATGCCGCAATAGCTGGCATCTCATTTGGAAAAGATGATCTGATTATTCCAGATGAAAAGCAAAAATTACTCGACGATACACAATCAAAAGTTCAAGAATATGAAAATCAATATCAAGATGGTCTGATTACTCAGGGAGAAAAATACAATAAAGTAGTCGATGCTTGGTCAGAATGTACAAACAAGGTTGCTGATAAAATGCTGGATGTTATTTCAAACCCAGAGGATGATAAACCAATTAATTCAGTTTATATGATGGCTCACTCAGGCGCACGTGGATCTGCTGCTCAATTAAAGCAGTTAGCTGGTATGAGGGGTTTGATGGCAAAACCATCTGGAGAAATTATTGAAAACCCCATAAAATCAAACTTCAAGGAAGGTTTATCTGTTTTAGAATATTTTACATCAACTCATGGAGCAAGGAAAGGTCTTGCAGATACAGCTCTTAAAACAGCCAGCAGTGGATATCTAACTAGAAGGTTAGTTGATGTAGCACAAGATGCAGTTATTAGAGAGTTAGATTGTGGCACTCAGAAAGGTGTAATGGTTGAAGAAATAGTTGAGTCTGGAAATATTACTTCACCATTATCTGAGAGAGTTTTAGGACGTACTCCGACTAATGATATCATGGACTCAAATAATAATCTTTTAATTAAAGCTGGTGAAATTATTGAAGAAAAACATCTAGATGAAATTAAAAGTTTAGGTATTAGATCAATGAAAATTAGATCAGTTCTTACATGCGAAACCGAAGATGGAATTTGTGCAAAATGTTACGGAAGAGATTTAGCTAGAGGTACTGAAGTCAACATCGGAGAAGCAGTTGGAATTATAGCTGCCCAATCAATCGGTGAACCAGGAACTCAATTAACAATGAGAACATTTCATATAGGAGGTGCTGCAAGCTCTTCTGTAGAGCAATCTAATGCAGTTACACCTATTGAGGGTATTGTAAAGTTTGAAAACATAAGATTGATTGTTGATAAAATTAAAAACAAAATAATTTTAAGTAGAAATGCTAAAATTAAAATATTAGTTAACAATGAAGAAAAATTTTCTTTTAATGTTCCATTTGGTTCAAAACTATTAGTTGAAGATAATCAAAAAGTTAAAGTTAATGATCTTTTAGCAGAGTGGGACCCTTATACTCTTCCTATAATTGCTGAAAAAGACGGTTTCATAAAATACGTCGATCTTCAACAAGGCATTTCTTTTAGAGAATCAATTGATGATACTACAGGTATTTCAAGCAAAATAGTAATTGATTGGAGTCAGAATCCTAAATCCAAAAATTTTAAACCTGCGATAAATATCACTAGTTCTCTTGATGTAGATAATATTGCAGACGAGAATATAATTAATTATCCGATGTCAATAGACTCAATTCTTAGCGTTGAAGATGGTCAATCAGTGTCAGCTGGACAAGTTCTTGCAAGAATTCCTAAAGAGTCTTCAAAAACTAAGGATATTACTGGTGGACTCCCAAGAGTTGCCGAATTGTTTGAGGCTAGAAAACCTAAGGATCCAGCAATTATGTGTGAGATTGATGGACAAATATCTTTTGGTAAAGATTATAAAAATAAAAGAAGACTAGTAATTTCAAGTGTAGATAGTGATAATACATTCGAAATATTAATACCTAGATCTAAATATTTAAATGTTCAAGAGGGTGATTTTGTAAAAAAAGGTGATATACTTGTTGAGGGAACTCCAGTGCCTCACGATATATTACGTATTTTAGGTGTTGAAGAGTTAGCTAGATATTTAGTCAAAGAAGTTCAGGCAGTATATAAGCTTCAAGGCGTTTATATTAATGATAAACACATTGAGACAATTGCAAGACAAATGCTACAAAAGGTACTCATTAAAGAATCAGGAGACTCGTCATTAATAGTTGGTGAGCAAATTCAAAAAAAGGATTTTTTAAGTATTAACAAATTACTAGAGTCTAAAGGTAAAAAACCTGTTATTGCTGAGCCAGTACTTTTAGGTATAACTAAAGCTAGTTTACAAACTTCATCGTTCATTTCAGCTGCATCTTTCCAAGAAACAACTAAAGTTCTTACTGATGCTGCAACAGTTGGAAAAATTGATAATTTAACAGGTCTTAAAGAGAACGTTATAGTTGGTCGTTTAATTCCTGCTGGCACTGGTAAAGTTACAACTGAGTATGAAAAAATAGCCAATAATAAAGACCAAGAAATTTTAGAGCAAAGAAATATTATGAAAGAAAATGATGAAATTTCTTCATAATTTGCATATATTCCTTGACTTTGTCGCCCTCAATTAATAAAGACCTGCTACTTTTTGTTAATGGTAGTGGAAAATTAATTCCAAACGCTTAGCAAGGAAAAATATGCCGACTATAAATCAACTAGTTAGAAAAGGTAGAAAAGCTCAAAAAAAAAGGAACAAAGTTCCAGCTCTTTCTGCATGTCCTCAAAAAAGAGGTGTATGTACAAGAGTTTACACAACAACTCCAAAAAAGCCTAATTCCGCTCTTCGTAAAGTGGCTAGAGTAAAGCTTACTAATGGGCAAGAGGTATCTGCATACATTCCTGGGGAAGGGCACAACCTTCAAGAGCATTCAGTTGTATTACTTAGAGGAGGCAGGGTAAAAGATCTTCCCGGTGTACGATATCATATATTAAGAGGAACTCTAGACACTCAAGGTGTTAGTGCACGTAAACAAAGACGCTCATTGTATGGCGCAAAAAAACCTAAATAAATATGTCTAGAAGAAGAGCTGCTGAAAAAAGAATTGTTATACCTGATCACAAATTTAAAGATGTTGTGTTAACAAAGTTTATGAATAGAATCATGATGGATGGAAAAAAATCTACATCAGAAAAAATTGTATATGGAGCGTTTGATATTTTATCAAAAAAAACAGATAAAAGTCCAATTGATTTTTTTCATGAAGCGCTAAACAATGTTAAACCAACTCTTGAAGTAAGATCTAGAAGAGTCGGAGGAGCAACATATCAAGTTCCAATGGAAGTAAGACCCAGAAGAGCCCAAACATTGGCAATGAAATGGATAGTAGACTCAGCAATTAAAAGAAATGAAAAAACGATGCGAGAAAGAGTTGCAAACGAAATCTTTGATGCTTTTAACAATAAAGGTAACTCTGTTAAAAAAAGAGAAGAAACTCATAAAATGGCTGAAGCAAATAGAGCCTTTTCTCATTTTAGGTGGTAAAAAATGTCTAGAACTCATAGCTTAGCAAAATACAGAAATATAGGAATTATGGCACACATTGATGCCGGTAAAACAACTACTACAGAAAGAATACTTTATTATACAGGAAAATCGCACAAAATTGGAGAAGTTCATGACGGTGCCGCAACTATGGATTGGATGGAGCAAGAGCAAGAAAGAGGTATTACAATCACATCAGCTGCCACGACTTGCTTTTGGAATGATCATAGAATTAATATTATTGATACCCCAGGACATGTAGATTTCACTATCGAAGTAGAAAGATCATTAAAAGTTCTTGATGGTGCCGTAGCTGTTTTTGATGGTGTGGCCGGAGTAGAACCTCAGTCAGAAACTGTTTGGCGCCAGGCTGATAAGTATAACGTACCTAGAATGTGTTTTATAAATAAGCTTGATAGAACAGGTGCAAATTTTTTCATGTGTGTTGATATGATTACAGAAAGATTAGGTTCTTATCCTCTTGTATTACAGCTTCCAATTGGCATTGAAAGCAATTTAAGGGGAGTTGTTGATCTAGTATCAAATAACGCTGTTATATGGCATGATGAAAGTCTTGGAGCTAAATTTGATATTACAGAAATTCCAGATGAGCTTAAAGATCAAGCAAAAGAGTATAGGGAAAAATTGATTGAAAAAGCAGTTGAGGAAGATGACTCCATAATGGAAGCTTATTTAGATGGAAATGAACCAACTGTAGAAGATTTAAAAAAATGTATTCGCAAAGGTACTATCAATGGATCATTTGTTCCAGTCTTGACTGGTTCTGCGTTTAAAAATAAGGGAGTCCAACCATTACTTGATGCGGTTATAGATTATATGCCTTCACCAATTGATGTAGATAGTGTTCGAGGTGTAGCCGTTGATGATGATAAAAAAGAGCTAATAAGAAAATGCGATGACAGTGAACCTTTTAGTGCATTGGCATTTAAAATTATGACAGATCCTTTTGTAGGTAGTTTAACATTCACTAGAATTTATTCTGGCACTATTAGTACTAAGGATACTGTTCTAAATTCTACCTCTGGAAAAAAAGAAAATATCGGTAGGATGCTTTTAATGCATGCTAACAATAGAGAGGAAATCAAGATAGCTAATGCAGGTGATATTGTTGCTCTTGTTGGTTTGAAAGATGTTACTACAGGCGAAACATTATGTTCTTCAACTGACCCAATTGTACTTGAAAAAATGGATTTCCCTGACCCAGTAATTGAGGTAGCTGTTGAGCCAAAAACAAAAGCTGACCATGAAAAAATGGGAACAGCTTTAGGAAGGTTAGCGCAAGAAGATCCTAGCTTTAGAGTTACAACTGATCATGAGAGTGGTCAAACAATCATTAAAGGCATGGGTGAACTTCACTTGGAAATATTAGTTGATAGAATGAAGAGAGAGTTCAAAGTAGAAGCTAATGTAGGTGCACCCCAGGTTGCTTATAGAGAAACTATTTCAAGTTCATATGATGTCGATTATACACACAAAAAACAATCCGGCGGTGCTGGACAATTTGCGAGAGTAAAAATTACTTTTGAGCCAGGAGAACCAGGAAGTGGTTATGAATTTGTAAATAAAATAAAAGGTGGAAATATCCCAACAGAGCTAATTCCTGGCGTGGAGAAAGGATTAATTGCTCAACAGCAAACAGGTGTTATGGCAGGTTTCCCTTGTATTGATTTTAAAGCAACCTTAACTGACGGTGCATATCATGATGTTGACTCAAGTGTTCTTGCTTTTGAAATAGCATCGAGAGCAGCGTTTAGAGAGGGGATTGCAAAAGCAAACCCAGTTCTTTTAGAACCAATGATGAAGGTTGAGGTTGTAACCCCAGAGGAATATATGGGAGATGTTATTGGGGATTTAAACAGTAGAAGAGGTCAAGTGCAAGAAATGTCTACTAGGGGAAATGCTAATGTAGTCGATGCTATGGTTCCTCTAGCAAATATGTTTGGTTACGTAAATAATCTTAGATCTCTCTCCCAAGGTAGAGCAAACTACTCAATGCAATTTGATCATTATGAACAGGTTCCTTCTAACGTAGCAGATGAAGTAAAGGCAAAGTTAGCATAATGGATTCTCAAAACATACGCATTAGATTAAGAGCTTACGATAATAAACTTTTAGATAACAGCTCAGCAGAAATAATAAATACTGCAAAAAGAACAGGTGCAAAAGTCAAGGGACCAATTCCTTTACCAACAAGATTTGAAAAATTTACTGTAAACAAATCACCACACGTAGATAAAAAAAGTAGAGATCAATTTGAAATTAGAACTCACAATAGGCTAATTGATATAATTGATCCAACCCCCCAAACAGTAGATGCTCTTATGAAGTTAGATTTATCAGCAGGCGTTGAAGTGGATATAAAGATTTAAATATGAAAAATAGAACAGGTTTAATTGCAACAAAAATTGGAAATAGTTCCTATTTCAGTGATAATGGAAGAGTAATACCTGTTACTTTACTTAGAGTTGATGAATGTATTGTGTCAAATATTAAAACTATAGAAAAAGATGGTTATTCATCTCTTCAAGTTGCTTCAATTGATCGAAATTCTGATTTAAAAAAAATCAATAAACCTCAACAAAAATTATTTGCAAATATAAAAATAAATCCAAAAAAAATAATCAAAGAATTTAGAGTTGATCCAGAAAATACTTTGGAAGTAGGAACTAAACTGGATGTATCTCATTTCAAAAAAGATCAGTATGTTGATGTTACATCTAAATCAATTGGTAAAGGTTTTGCGGGTGCAATGAAAAGGCATAATTTTGGAGGTTTAAGAGCTTCTCATGGTGTTTCTATATCTCATAGATCTCATGGATCTACTGGACAAAATCAAGATCCAGGAAAAGTTTTTAAAGGAAAAAAAATGGCTGGTCATATGGGCGCTAGAAAAGTAACTAAACAAAATCTTAGAGTTATAGATATAGACGAGGTAAATAAATTACTTATTGTAAATGGTTCTGTTCCAGGTAGAAAAAACTCAGTTGTGTTTGTTAAAGATGCAATAAAGAAAAATTAAATATGAAAAAACAAGTTGTTAACTTAGAAAATAAAAAAATAAAAGATATCGAAATTGATAGGGATATTTTTGGAATTAAAATCTTACCTGATATAATCCATCAGTACATTAGATATCAGAATGCTAAGTCAAGACAAGGAACACATAAAACTAAATCAAGATCGGAAGTAAGTGGACGAGCAAAAAAGCCATTTTCTCAAAAAGGTACAGGCAATGCTAGACAGGGAAGCAGCAAACCCCCTCATTTTAGAGGTGGTGCAACATCTATGGGACCAACACCAAGAGATCATTCTTTTTCCCTAAATAAAAAAGAAAAAAAATTAGCTTTAAAATCTGCTTTATCTTCTAAGTTATTTGAAAATGAAATTATAATTTTAGATAAACTTGAAGTTAAAACTCATAAAACAAAAGATTTAATATCTAACCTAAATAATTTTGATTTTAATTCTGCTTTGTTTGTTTTTGGCGATGATAAAATAAACGATAATTTTAAAAAGGCTTCCTCAAATATACCTCATGTTTCAACACTTAATTGTAGTGGAATAAATGTGAAAGATTTAATAACAAATCATAAGATTTTTATTGATGAAAAATCTATTGATCAAATAACTAAAAGATTATCATGAAAAGTAAAATCAAAATATCTGATGAAAAAGCTCTGAGCATAATTCATAAACCACTGCTTACAGAAAAATCTACAAACTTAAATCAATATAATCAATATACTTTCGTGGTCGATAAAAAATCAAACTCTTATGATATTCAACAAGCAATTGAAAGAATTTTTAAAGTTAAAGTAACCAAAGTTAACACTTCTATTATTAGGGGTAAGCTAAAATCTTTCAAAGGTAACATTGGTTATAAAAAAGATATAAAAAAAGCAATTGTTACTCTTGCTGAGGGAAATACAATTGACTCTTCTTTGGAGATTAAATAATGCTTATAAAATTAAAACCTAATACACCAGGTCAAAGAGGAACTGTTCTGGTATCAAAAAAACATTTATCCAAAGATAAACCATTTAAAACACTTACTAAGGCACATAAATCTACTGGAGGAAGAAACAACCAAGGCAGAATAACTTCCAGAAGGATGGGAGGTGGTGTTAAAAGAAAATACAGAATTATTGATTTTAAAAGAAACAAATTTGATATTACAGCAGAAGTTATTAGAAATGAATATGATCCTAACAGATCGGCGTTTATATCATTAATTAAGTACGATGATGGAGAATACAGATATATTCTTTCACCAAAAAATGTATCTGTAGGTGACAAAATATCATCTGGATTGAATGTTGAGATCAAAGATGGAAATTGTCTACCATTGAAAAACATACCTATTGGAACTTATGTACATAATATCGAGTTAAAGCCTGGCGCTGGCGGTCAACTTGTAAGGTCTGCTGGAACATCTGCTCAAATTGTTTCTAAAGAAGATATATATGTACAATTAAAATTAGTTTCAGGCGAGATAAGACTAATTAACAAAAACTCAATGGCTACCGTTGGTGTACTATCTAACCCAGATAATAAAAATATTAAATTAGGTAAAGCAGGAAGAAAAAGATATCTCGGCTTTCGTCCTAAAGTTAGAGGTGTAGTAATGAATCCTGTAGATCACCCTCATGGTGGTGGTGAAGGTAGAACTTCTGGAGGAAGGCATCCAGTTACTCCATGGGGAGTTTCTACAAAAGGTAAAAAAACAAGAAGTAATAAAAAAACAAATACTTTCATAATTAAAAGAAGGAAAAAATAATGGCTAGATCAGTTTGGAAAGGACCTTTTGTTGATATTAACTTAGTTAAAAAAGCAGAAAAAGTATCTGACTCGGGAAGAAAAGAGGTAATTAAAACTTGGTCAAGAAGATCAACTATACTTCCACAGTTTGTTGGTTTGACATTTGGGGTGTATAATGGACAAAAGTTTGTTCCAGTTAGTGTTACCGAACACATGGTTGGACATAAATTGGGAGAGTTCTCACCTACAAGAAATTTTAAAGGTCATACTGCAGCAGATAAGAAAGCTGGAAAATAAAATATGAAAATAGAAAATACATCAATAGCTAGAGATAACACTATTAGAACTAGTCAGCTAAAACTCGCTAATATTGCTAGATTAATTGTTAATCAAAAAGTTAATAAGGCGGTTGAACAACTTAAATTTTCGAATAAAAGAGTTTCTCAGAACGTACTAAAAGTTTTAAACTCCGCAATTGCTAATGCTGAAAACAACAAGCAGTTAGACATTGATAACTTGTTTGTTAAAGAAGCATTTGTTGGAAAGAGTTTAAGTATGAAAAGATTTAGACCAAGAGCTAAAGGAAGAGCTTCATCAATCTTAAAACCTTTTAGTAAGCTCACGATAATACTGGAAGAAAGAATAAATAAAAAAAAGGAAATTAAATAAAAATGGGACAGAAAGTTAATCCAAACGGTATAAGGCTGGGCATTAATAGAACATGGTCATCAAGATGGTTTTCAAGTTCAGATTATTCAAAACTCCTTCATCAAGATTTAGAAATAAAGCAATTTGTTGAAAAAAAATTAAAGAATGCAAGTGTTTCTAAAGTTAATATTGAAAGAGCTGCTAAAAAATTAAGAATTTCAATTTATAGTTCTAGACCTGGGATCATCATTGGAAAAAAAGGTGCGGATATTGAGGCGCTTAAAAATAAATTATCATCATTATCAAATTTAGAAGTTTTTCTTGATATCAAAGAAGTTAGAAAGCCAGAAGTTGAAGCAAAGCTTGTTGCAGAAAACATAGCTTCACAACTTGAAAGACGAATTTCTTTCAGAAGAGCAATGAAAAAAGCTGTACAATCTTCAATGAGATTAGGCGCGAAAGGCGTTAAGGTTGTTTGTAGTGGAAGACTTGGTGGCGCAGAAATTGCAAGAACTGAAAAATATCACGAGGGTAGTGTTCCACTTCATACATTAAGAAGTGATATAGATTATGCTCAAGCCGAGGCTGAAACAACTTATGGTATTTGCGGTATCAAAGTATGGATTAATAAGGGTGATATTCTTGGTAAAGATCCATATGCTAGTGAAAAAAAACAAATTGAAATGGGGAGTGTTAGATAATGAATATGCTGTCCCCAAAAAAGACTAAATTCCGTAAACAATTTAAGGGCAGAATTCACGGAAATTCAAAAGGAAATTATGCCTTAAATTATGGTAGTTTTGGATTAAAAGCTTTACAGCCTGAGAGAATTACATCAAGACAAATTGAGTCTGCAAGAAAGGCAATTACCAGACATTTAAAAAGAGCTGGCAAAATGTGGATCAGGATCTTTCCTGATGTTCCAGTGTCAAAAAAACCTGCCGAAGTAAGAATGGGTAAAGGTAAAGGATCAAATGAATATTGGGCTTGTCGTGTTAAGCCTGGAAGGATTATGTTTGAGATTGACGGGGTTAATGCTGCCGATGCCAAGAGGGCCATGTCTTTAGCTGCTGCTAAACTTCCAATTAAATGTAAATTTGTTGAGAGAAATATATGATTAATAAAAAACATAATAGCGATAATTTGTCAAAAATGAGAGCAGAAGTAGTAACTTTAAAAAGAAATATGATGAACTTAAAATTTCAAAAATCTACAGGTCAATTAGAAAAAACTGCTGAAATCAAAAAAACAAGATTAAAGATTGCAAGACTTAAAACAAACATGAATCAAATTTTGGGAGATCAAGATGCCTAAAAGAATACTTTCAGGAACTGTTGTGTCATCAAATTCAAATAAAACTATAGTTGTAAAAGTTACTAGAAGAGTAAAGCACAAGCTTTACAAAAAAATTATCAGCTTATCCAAAAACTATCATGCTCATGATGAAGAAAATTTATATAAAAATGGTGATAAAGTTAACATCATAGAATCAAAACCAATCTCAAAACTCAAAAAATGGTTAGTTGTAAAAAACATAGGTGATCAAAAATGATACAAATGCAATCTAATCTTTTTGTAGCAGATAACTCTGGAGCTCGAAGAGTTCAATGCATTAAGGTGCTTGGAGGTTCTAAAAGAAGATTTGCTTCTATTGGAGATATTATAGTTGTATCTGTTAAGGATGCCATTCCAAGAGCTAAAGTAAAAAAAGGGGAAGTTTTTAAAGCGGTTATCGTTAGAACATCAAAAGCGTTTGGAAGGAATGATGGTTCAACTATTAAATTTGATAGAAATGCTGCGGTTTTGTTAGATAAACAAGAAGAACCTATAGCTACCAGAATATTTGGTCCAGTTACAAGAGAGCTTAGAACTAAAAAATTTATGAAAATTATTAGTCTTGCACCAGAGGTACTATAAATGAATATTAAACTTAAGATAAAAAAAGGCGATGAAGTTATAGTTCTTGCAGGTAAAGATAAAGGGAAGAAAGGCAAGATTGTAAAGCTTTTACCAAAGTTAAATAAAGCAATTGTATCTGATATTAATAAAGTTAAAAAGCATCAAAAACCTGGCAACAATGAACCTGGTGGAATTGTAGAAAAAGAAATGCCTATTGATATTTCTAACTTAAATTACTTTGACTCTAAGTTAAATAAAGGTGTTAGAATTGGATTTAAACTAAACAAGGATGGCAAAAAAGTAAGGGTAAATAAAAAAACTGGAGCTGAAATTTAAAATGAGTAGACTACTTGAGAATTATAAAAATAATATAGTTGATGATCTTAAAAAAAGACTAAGCGTTAACAATATTCATGAAGTTCCAAAGATAACAAAGATTGTCATTAACATGGGAATTGGTGATGCCAAAGATGACTCGAAACTAATAGATAAAGCCCAAGAGGAGTTATCTCTAATTTCGGGTCAAAAAGCTATCAAAACAAAAGCAAAGAAAGCAATTGCGGGTTTTAAGATTAGAGCTGGAATGCCTCTGGGAGCTTCAGTAACTTTAAGGAACAAAATCATGTACGAGTTTTTGGATAGGTTAGTTAATATTGCCATTCCAAGAATAAGAGATTTTAGAGGTTTAAACCCAAAAAGTTTTGATGGAAATGGAAATTACTCTATGGGTATCAAAGAACAAATAATATTTCCTGAAATCAATTATGACAAAATAGATAAAGTGAGAGGGTTAAATATTACAATTTGCACAACTGCAAAAGATAATAATGATAGCCTAGAATTGTTAAAGAGTTTTAATATGCCTTTTGCAGGCGGAGAGGAAAATTAATTTAAATGGCAAAATTAAGTTCAGTTCAAAAAAATCTAAATAGATTAAAATTAATTGAGAAATTCAACAATAAAAGAAAAATTCTTAAGAAAAAGATTATGGATAAAACTATTTCTATTGAAGAGAGATTAAAACTTCAAAATAAATTGAATGACCTTCCAAGAAATAGTGCAAACATTAGGTATCGTAATAGATGTAAATTAACTGGAAGAACACGAGGCGTTTACAGAAAGTTTGGTCTTTCAAGAATTAAAATTAGGGAATTGTCAATGTCAGGAGATTTGCCTGGCATGGTAAAATCTAGTTGGTAGGAGAAAAATATGGCTTTTAATGACTCTTTATCAGATATGTTAGCAAGAATAAAAAATGCTCATAGAGCACGAAAATCTATAACATCATGTTATAAATCAAACCTTAATATGAATGTTTTATCTGTATTAAAAGATGAAGGATATATTAGAGACTTTAAAAAAATTGAAGTAAGAAAGGGCGTTAACTCAATCCAAATCGATCTTAAATATTATAATGGAACTCCAGTTATAAAAAATATTAGAAGAGTATCAAAGCCTGGAATTAGAGTTTACTCGAAAATTTCAGATTTACCTAAAACATACGGTGGTTTGGGTATATCAATTTTATCAACCTCAATGGGTGTAATGTCTGATAATAAAGCTCGACAAAATAATGTCGGTGGTGAAGTATTGTGTGAGGTCTTTTAAATGTCTAGAATAGCTAAAAACAGTATTAATATATCTGAAAGTGTAACCTGCAAATTTGAAAATGGCAGTTTTTATGCAAAAGGAAAATTAGGTGAGATGACTCTAGCAGTTAATGATCTATTTAAGGTAGAAATTAATGAAAAAGAAATTTATGTTTTACCAAAAGATGAAAAAGATAAACTTAATCCAAATTGGGGAACTACGAGATCATTAATAAATAATATTGTTCAAGGTGTTAATGAAGGCTTTTCCAAAACATTAGAATTAAATGGTACTGGATATAGAGCTAGTGTTTCAGGAAATAAATTAAAATTACAACTTGGTTTTAGTCATGATATTGACTACGATGTCCCAAAAGATGTTAAAGTCGAATGCCCAAAACAAAATATAATTAAATTATTTAGTTTTAACAAAGAAATTTTGGGAGCTACAGCTGCTAAAATCCGATCATTCAGAAAACCAGAACCATTTAAGGGTAAAGGTATAAAATATGAAAACGAGTATATCTTTAGAAAAGAAGGTAAGAAAAAATAAGTTGGTAAATTATGCAAGATAAAAGAAAAAAAAGAGTAAGATATAAACTAAAAAAGGTCACAAGTAGAAAAAGACTATCAGTATTTAGATCTAATAAACATTTATATGCGCAAATTATAGATGATAGCGTTGGAAAAACTCTGGCTAGTGCTTCTTCAAAAGAAAAAGGTATTGATACTGACATAAAAGATAGAAAATCTATGGCTGAAGCTATTGGTAAAAATATTGCTCAAAGATCAATCAAAAAGGGTATTAAGGAAGTAGCGTTTGATAAAGGTAAATACAAATATCATGGATTAATTAAAATCCTTGCAGACTCTGCCAGAACTCAAGGTTTAATTTTTTAAGGATAAATTATGTTTGAAAACGAAAATAAAGATTTTAGTGAACATCTCGTAGCAATCAACAGAGTAGCTAAAGTCGTCAAAGGTGGAAGACGATTTGGATTTGCAGCAATAATGATTGTAGGAGATAACAAAGGTAGAGTTGGCTACGGCACTGGCAAAGCGAAAGAAGTTCCAGAAGCAGTAAGAAAAGCATCAGAGAACGCAAAAAGTAAAATGATTAGAGTTTCTCTTAAAGATAACAGAACTATTCATCACGATATAGTAGGAAGATATGGTGCTGGAAAAGTTATATTAAGATCTGCTGCACCAGGAACGGGAATAATTGCTGGTGGAGCTATGAGAGCTCTTTTTGAATCACTAGGTATAAAAGATGTGGTTGCTAAATCTACTGGTACATCTAATCCTCACAACATGCTCAAGGCTACTTTTGATGCATTTAAGAAATCAGAGTCTCCAAAATCTGTAGCGGCAAAAAGATCAAAAAAAGTAAATGAAATAATAAAAAATAAAAATTTTAAGGAAATATAATTTATGAAAATTAATGAATTGCCATCAAGCTTAACCTCAAATGTAAAAAGAAAAAGAAGAGGAAGAGGTTCTGGTTCTGGTTTAGGTAAAACTGCTGGAAGAGGTGTCAAAGGTCAGAAATCTCGATCTGGGGTTTCAATAAATGGATTTGAAGGTGGCCAAATGCCACTTTATAGACGTCTACCTAAAAGAGGCTTCAAGAATAAATTTCAAAAAAAAATTCAAACTATTAATTTTAAAATTCTTAGTTCATTAATTTCGAAATATAACATTGACTCAGCTAACATTAAAGAGTCAGAATTATTTGAAAAGAAGATTTTAAATAAATCAAAAGGGAGCTTGAAACTTTTAAATTATGGAGAGTTGAAGGATGTTATCAATATCGAAATTTCGTTTGCATCCAAAAATGCGATTGAAAAAATTGAAAAATTAGGTGGAAAGATAACAACAGCTAAAGAATAATTATGGCTACAGCAGCAGAAAAACTTGCAGGAAACTTTAACTTTGGGGCCTTAGGAAAGGCAACTGAGTTAAAAAATAGATTATTATTTACCTTAGGCGCTTTGATTGTTTTTAGACTTGGTACATTCCTACCTATTCCAGGTATTAATCCAGTTTCTTTGCAACAATTTTTTGAACAACAGTCATCTGGCATTCTAGGTATCTTTGATACATTCTCAGGAGGCGCACTTGGCAGGATGGGAATTTTTGCGCTTGGAGTAATGCCCTATATTTCTGCATCAATCATTATGACTTTGATGCAGGGATCAATACCATACATGAAAAGTCTGAAAGAACAAGGTTCAAAGGGTCAAAGACAACTTCGTCAAATTACAAGGTATGCTACTGTGCTCATAGCCGCACTTCAAGGTTATGGGGTATCTATTGGTTTAGAGTCAATGCAAACAGCATATGGGAACATTGTTATAGATCCAGGTTTATTCTTTAGAGTGACTACTGTAGTTACACTAGTTGGTGGGACTATTTTCTTAATGTGGTTGGGTGAGCAAATAAGCTCAAGAGGTGTTGGAAATGGAATATCATTAATAATCACTGCTGGAATTCTCGCAAATTTGCCAAGCGCCTTTGTTAGTACTTTGCAGCTTGGCAGAACTGGTGAGTTAAGTGCTGCATTTATTTTAGGAATCCTAATTTTAGTTTTAGCACTAATTATTTTTATTGTTTTTATTGAAAAAGGACAAAGAAGATTAGTTGTTCAATATCCGAAGAGACAGGTTGGAAATAAAGTTTACGGAGGTCAAAGTTCTCATTTACCTCTTAAAATTAATACGGCTGGTGTAATTCCTGTTATATTTGCATCATCTATTTTACTTTTACCTAATACAATGTCGGGTTTTGGAGCTGGATCATCTAGTGATATATTTTTGTTTATTTCTAGTTACCTAGGGAGAGGTCAGCCATTATATTTAGCAATTTTTGCTGCAATGATTATTTTCTTTGGTTTCTTCTATACTGGTATTGTTTTTAATCCTGACGAACAAGCAGAGAATTTGCGCAAATATGGTGGTTTTATTCCTGGTATTAGACCTGGAGAGAATACATCAAAATATATTGATTATGTACTAACTAGACTAACAACTATTGGAACAATATATCTTGCGCTTGTAGCGCTCTTACCTGAATTTTTAATATCTAAAACATCAATACCATTTTATTTAGGTGGAACAAGTTTGCTAATAGTTGTAGTTGTGATGATTGATTTTATTAATCAAGTGCAATCCCATTTATTCCAGCATCAATATGAGGGCCTTTTAAAGAAAACTAAACTTAAAGGCAGAAGATAGCTTTAATGAAATTAATTTTATTCGGACCACCAGGTTCTGGAAAAGGTACGCAGGCTTCGTTATTAGCCAAGAAAATTAATATACCACATTTGTCAACAGGGGATATTTTAAGATCTAAACTTAATGATAATGATAAATTAGCACAAGAACTTTCTAAAATTATGTCGAGTGGCAATCTAGTTCCTGACGCAATTTTAAATCCTATAGTCACTGAAAAATTATTAAGTAGCGAATGCAAAAATGGTTTTATTTTAGATGGATATCCTCGAAATAAATCCCAATCTGACTTTTTGATAGATTTTTTAAAGAAAAACAAAATCGATCTTAATCTAATTATAGATTTTAAAGCTGATACAAATACTATAAAAAATCGAATCATTGAAAGATCAAAAATTGAAAATAGATCAGATGACAACCTAGATGTTATAAAGACGCGTTTAGAAAAATACTATACTGAGACACAACCTTTGGCTGGTATTTTTCGAGTTGAATTTAAAGGCAAGTTTTTTGAGATAAACGCAATGCAGGAAATATCAAAAATAGAGTCTGAAATTGAAAATAGGCTTAAAAATGCTTAATTATAAGCCAAATTCCTTATATCAGAGCTTGACTTTCATATTCATATTAATGTATGCACGCTCATTCATTTTTTTAACGGACAATTTGTAACATGGCAAGGATTTCAGGCGTAAACATACCAACTGCAAAAAAGATCCATATTGCATTGACTTATATTTATGGAATAGGATCTAAAGTAGCCAACGATCTATGCAATCAAGCATCAATTGATAAATCTAAAAGGGTTAACGAGCTAAATGATGATGAGCTTAACAAAATTAGAGAAATAATAGACCAAAAACATGTAGTTGAGGGTGATTTAAGAAGAAAAGTTTCATTGGATATAAAAAGATTAAATGATCTTGGTTGTTACAGAGGATTAAGACATAGAAAAAAACTACCTGTTAGAGGTCAGAGAACACACACTAATGCAAGAACCAGGAAAGGTAAAGCAGTTGCAATTGCGGGTAAGAAAAAAGTGACTAAAGGATAAAATGGCTGATAAGAAAAAAACTAAATCCAAAATTAAAAAAAAAGTTTCATCTGGAGTTGCTCACGTGGTATCATCCTTCAACAATACAATAATAACTATTGCTGATGAAAACGGAAATACTCTTGCATGGTCTTCAGCAGGTCACAAAGGATTTAAAGGTTCAAGAAAAAGCACTCCTTATGCTGCTCAAATAGCTGCTGAGGATGTAGGTAATAAAGCAAAAGAATATGGTCTTAAATCTCTAAAAGTTGAAGTTTCAGGTCCCGGATCTGGAAGAGAGTCTGCACTTAGATCTCTTCAGGCAATAGGATATATAATTACTTCAATAAAAGATGTTACGCCAATCCCGCATAACGGTTGTAGGCCAAGGAAAAGAAGAAGAGTTTAAATTACAAGGAGATTATAGTGCTACAAAAAAATTGGATGGAGTTAATTAAACCAAGTAAAATGGATGTAAACGTCCATAATGATAGTAACAAAAAGGGTACGTTAATTGCAGAACCGCTAGAAAGAGGTTTTGGATTAACTTTGGGTAATGCAATAAGAAGAGTATTACTCTCTTCATTGCAAGGAGCAGCTATCACTTCTGTAAAAATAAAAGGTGTTGTTCATGAGTTCTCCACAATATCTGGTGTTAAAGAGGATTTGACTGATATATTATTAAATCTCAAATCAGTAGCAGTTAAAGTACATTCACCTGGTTTAAAAAAGATGTACATAAAATCTTCTGGCTCTGGGGAAATTAGAGCTGGAAACTTTGAAACTGACTCTGAGACTGAAATTATGAATCCTGATCAATTGATAATGACTCTAGACTCAAATGCAGATGTTGAGATAGAAGCAAATATAGAAACAGGAAAAGGCTATATTTCAGCTGAAGTAGCTGAAGATGAAAACAAGGTAATAGGTGAAATTAAGCTTGATGCAATGTTTAGTCCTGTCATAAGAGCATCTTATAAGGTTGAGAACAGCAGAGTAGGTCAGGTAACAGATTATGATAAATTAATTTTTGAGGTTGAAACTAATGGTGTAATTACACCTGATGACGCCATAGCTCTTGCATCAAGAATTTTACAAGATCAATTACAACCATTTATTAATTTTGATGAACCTGAAGCTCAACAAGATCAAACTGCTTCTGAAAAACTTTCATTTAACTCTAATCTTCTTAAAAAAGTTGAAGAACTTGAGTTATCTGTAAGATCTGCAAATTGTCTAAAGAATGATAATATTATATATATCGGTGACTTAGTTCAAAAGTCTGAGTCTGAAATGCTAAGAACACCAAATTTTGGAAGAAAATCTCTTAATGAAATCAAGGAAGTTTTGCAACAAATGGAACTAAATTTAGGTATGTCAGTTCCAGATTGGCCTCCTGAAAACATTGATGAACTTGCAAAAAAATATGAGGATCCTTTCAATAAATAATTTTTTATGAAACACAATATTAAGCATAGAAAACTAAATCGGACTTCTTCTCACAGAAAAGCTCTTTTAATGAATTTATCAAATTCATTAATAAAACATGAACAAATTACAACTACTTTACCAAAAGCAAAAGAGTTAAGACCTTTTGTGGAGAAATTAATTACTTTAGGTAAAAAAGGTGATCTAGCTGCAAGAAAAAAATCTATATCAATTCTTCAAGATGAAAAAATGTCAAAAAAACTTTTTGACATATTAGCTGACCGATACAAAGATCGTAATGGTGGTTACACTAGAATTATTAAGTTGGGTAATAGGTACGGAGATAATGCTCCAACAGCTGTAATTGAGTTTGTTGACAGAGATGAAGAAGCAAAAGGTTTAGACTCTGGACCTGTTATAGAAAAGAAAACAACTGAAGAAGAACAGCTTCCTCAAAACTAAAATTGGTTAATTTTCTTTTAGTCGCCATAGGTGGATCTCTTGGCGCTTCATTAAGATATTTAGCTTACTTAATGTTTAAATCTTATATTTTTACAAATTATATATTCCTAAGTACACTTTTTGTTAACGTATTAGGATCATTTCTCATTGGATTACTAATTACGTTTATGGAAACTAAAAATTTTTCATCAGATGCTATAAAATATTTTTTAATCATTGGTGTGTTAGGGTCTTTTACAACTTTTTCAACTTTCTCTTTTGAAAGTTTAGATTTACTTTTAAGTAAAAAATTTTTACAGGCATTTTCTTACATGTTTTTATCATTATCATTATGCTTATTATTTACTTTTCTTGGTTTAAATATTAACAAATTAATTAATTGATTAAAAAAATTAAAATTGCTCAAGGTTTTGAAGATCAAAGACTAGATAAATATCTAAAAAGATTATTTTCTAATTTGTCTCAAAGTTTTATTGAGAAAAACTTAAGAAAAAAAAATATTTTAATTAATGGTTTGAGTGTAAAATCAAAATACTTAGTTAATGAAAATGATTTAATCATAATAAAAAATTATTCAGATGAAATTTATGCAACCCATGAACCAAAAAGGAATTACAAAAAAATAAATAAAACTCAAATCAAGAATTTCAAAGATTCTATTGTTTTTGAAAACGATAATTTTATAGTTATTAATAAGTGGTGTGGAATATCAACTCAGGGAGGCACGAATATTATTATTTCAATAGATGATATTATTAAAACTATTTCAACAAACTATAATTTAGTTCATAGATTGGATAAAGAGACCTCAGGTTTATTAATTATTGCAAAAAATATTAAGTATACAAAGATATTTGGTAAGCTTTTCAAATTGCAACTTATAAAAAAAACTTATCTGGCATTATGTGATGGAAAACCAAAGATGAATGAATCTTATGTTGATTTACTATTGCATGATAAGAAGAAAGATAAGAATCAAACAAAAACATTTTATAAAATATTATCAAATAAACAAAGAACTTCACTCATACAATTTGAGCCAAAAACTGGAAAAAAACATCAATTAAGAATTGTGGCTAAAAATCTTGGTTCCCCAATTGTTGGTGATAGTAAATATAATTTAAATCAATCAAATAAAAATGAAAATTTAAAATTAAATGCTCATAAATTAGAATTTAAGATTGACGGTAATCAATTTAATTTTAAATCAGATTTGCCAAATGATTTTACAAATTATATGAAACAAAAGCAGATTAGTTTTAGATAATAATTATTTAAGTTGTTGTAAATTTTTCAAAAAAATTTTTGAATATTCATTATCAAAACATTCTTCATCCAAGTTTATACCTAACTCAAATAAGGAAGTATTTTTAAAGTTTTCAAGACCGCATGCATTTATATATTCATAATTTGTCATATCTGGTTTTATATTAAAACTTAATCCGTGGTATGTTATCCATTTTTGTAACCTCAGACCTATAGCACCAATTTTTTCTTCTTTATCAAATGTTTGTCCATCCTTACCTGTAACCCAAATACCAACCCGATCTTTAAAAGTTGTAGCATTTATTTTGTAGTTTTTTAAAAAATCAATGAGTGATTGTTCAATTATTGTAATAAACTTTCGAATATCTTTTTTTTTACTATTGAGATCTATCATGAAATACACAATTCTTTGACCTGGCCCATGGTATGTGGTCTTGCCTCCTCGGTTTGTTTTTACTATTTTTATTTCATTTGTTTTTAATATTTCATTTTCATTAGCGCTTGTACCTTTTGTATAAATATGATCATGGTTTAGAAACCAAATTAATTCTTTTTGTAAATTTCTAGAAATTTCTTTAACTCTGAGTTGCATAAATTTTACAGAAGCTTCATAGTCTACTAGATCGTACTGTTTTTTAATTTCTATATTCATGAATTTAACCTTATTGCTATTATTAACTTATCTGCTATTTAATGCTAGT
>CETM01022442.1_pt1 | contig 27287 bp, 14 predicted proteins | sample 361451 | NCBI WGS metagenome assembly CETM01 (sample SAMEA2622690, study PRJEB7988) | marine metagenome | isolation source: saline water (ENVO:00002010), including
TATGGTTCGGCAACGAAGCTTTGGTAAAGAGCTAATACAATAGCAACATTGACGAGTCGGGAAAATGTCAGACTTGGTACTAGAGTCAGTACGGAAATCGGACCGGAACGGGTTGGTTTTGATTTTTCTGCATGCTCCAAAAAACAGATTAATACGCAATTATCTCGGCAAGTCCTCGCCCGAGGTGATATGTTTTTGATGAAACTCCGCGCAAACGAACAACACTACTCAGGCATTCTCAACACAATTAGGTTTTTTTAATAATGAACAGGCTTATTCAATCGATTTTGATCGTTGCAAGTTGCGGTATCAGTCTATGTGCTCAGGATGCTAAGCCAAAATATCCGATCAGTATTGCTGCACAAGAATCCAGTATTTATGTCGCTGATCGTCAAATGCCAGGGATTTGGGTGATTCAGCAGGGCAAAGCGACTGTTTATCATCAGGCAGCGAAGAAATTCGGAACACCTCTCAATGCAGTGAGGTGCTTAGCGATCGATACAGACGGTTTATTATTAGCAGGAGACAGTGCCACTCGAGACATTTATCGCTTCAATGCAGAAGGAGTTCCAGCGGCTTTGACAGGAGGAAAAATTGGGATCCCGATGGGTATCGCCATAGCCTCTGACGGGACGATCTATGTGTCGGACCTGGAGCTTCACCGCATTGTCACGGTAGGAGCTGATGGCACAGTCAAAGAATTTGCCAAAGTGCAGGGGCCTGCCGGATTGAGTTTTGATGGTGATGGAAATCTATTTGTTGCGACCCGTAGTGCACAACGATTAGTAAAAATATCAACGGATGCAACGGTGACGGCTGTCGCAGGGGCAAGTGAAATTCGATTTGCTCAGGACGTTACTGTGGATTCCGAAGGTCGCGTCTTAGTCACCGATAGCTATGGAAAGTCGATTTGGAACTTTTCCGGAGATGCATCGCGGATTTTGCAGGGAGAGCCCCTTGTTAACCCCGTAGGAATTTCGGCATCACCTGCCGGAACCTTTCTGGTCGATCCACGAGGATTGGGCGTCCTGAAACTTGAGGGCGATCAAGCAACTCGTTTGCTGTCCGAGTAGTAACTTCGTTTATCGGCTTAAGGGTGAAACTCGGGAATCGTGGCTATTTCCGTACCATCGATCATGCCCTGAACAAATGCGGCCACATTGTTAACGGCTAGATCAATCAACGCCTGACCATTTTCGGCGGTGGCATGTAGTGGTTCTTTATCCGTCTGATCCTGCATTGCATCAGGACGGACGTTTTCAGGAAAGGCGGCCATGGCAAAGGCAGTTTCAAATTCCTGTGCATGTCCCGGATAACGCTTTGTCTCGAGATACGGTTCAGCTTCTTCGGCAGAGATGAGGTCCCAGTACGATTTGAACTGAAGGTTGATTTCCAGTCGTTGTAAGAATTGCCCCCACATTCCCTGGCAGGGAGCGATATTGCCGCCATGTCCGTTGAGCACCAGAATGTTAGTGAATCCCGCATCATGCATGGACCGAATAGTATCGAATAAGACGCTAAGCCAACTTCCGGGCAGGGCGGTCAAAGTACCAATATGTCGCATGTGATGTTCGCTGATTCCGATGTTCATCGACGGTGCCACCAGCACGTGTGGTGCTAGCTTGGTTGCAATTGCCGTACTCAGATGCATGATACTGGCATAATCATGTTCCATGGCTAAGTGTTCAAGGTGTTGTTCGGTGGCGGCAACCGGAATGATACAGGCTTGCAGTTCACCGCTTTCCATACGTTCACGAAATTCACGGCGAGTGTGTTTACCAAGTAATGCTTTGTGGGGGTATTCAAGTGACATAGATTCGTGTTTCTTCAGTCTGAATTGTGGGCTTTAAGGATCCGTCGGTTGGGAATCGCGAAAGGTTATTCAACTTCAGAATCGGCAATGACGGCAGCATCAATCGCGTTGGCCATTTGAATGGTCTCTTTGATAGCTTTCTTCATGAGTTCTGTTTCATTGCTTCCGTCGTAAAGCCCACTAGCATAAAAAGCACTATAGAGTCTGGATGCTGCGGCAAGTAGATGACCTTCAGATTCCTGGAGTTGCATATAGGACTTAGCCATGAGCGTTTCCTTAGTTGAGTTGTGTGGATACGAGTTGTTTATTCATCTTAACGATTTGCAGCGGGACTTGCAGACAATCATGTGACGCCTGCTTTTCCAGGGGTCTCAAGAGGAGTATCATACCGTGTAGTGAAAGGGCCGAATCGCCGACGGCGTAATTAGTTTTCAGATGCTTAGACAAGCGAGATAGAGAAGGATAGAAATACATGTCCGAGATGCGTACAGAACGAGATTCAATGGGAGACGTACAGGTTCCGGCACAGGCATATTATGGAGCCCAGACTCAGCGAGCAGTAGAGAATTTCCCAGTCTCGGGGTGGTCTTTAGCACCTGGTTTGATTCATGCCATGGGACTTGTGAAGTATGCCTGTGGTGTCGCTAATCGAGATCTCGGTAAGCTCACGGATACCGGAAAGAATCGTCTGAACGATCAACAGGTCGAAGCGATGTTGGCGGCATGTCGGGAAGTTTCTGAAGGAAAACTGGATGCACAATTCCCTGTGGATGTCTTCCAGACCGGTTCGGGAACGTCCAGCAATATGAATGTTAATGAAGTGATCGCGAATCGGTCCATTGAAATTCATGGAGGAGATCGTTTCGCTGCAGAAAAACCGATTCATCCCAATGATCACGTCAATATGGGCCAAAGCACGAATGATACTTTTCCGACCGCCATCCATGTCGCAGTGGGCGTGGCGATTCAGCAAAAGCTAATTCCTGCATTAACACGTTTCGCCGAATCGTTGAGAGACAAAGCTCAACAGTGGGATCAGATCATTAAAATTGGCCGCACGCACTTAATGGATGCCACCCCACTTCGTCTTGGTCAGGAAATTGGTGGCTTTGCTCGACAGATCGAACTTTCGATTCAGCGAGCCACGCAAGCTCGCGATGCCGTTCTGGAATTGCCGGTCGGAGGAACAGCGGTCGGTTCGGGAATCAATACGCACCCGGAATTTGGCAGTCGTGTTGCTGCGGTGGTTGCTCAGGAGACGGGACTCGAGTTTATCGAAGCGGTTGATCACTTCGAAGCCAATGCTCAGCGAGACGGGTTAGTCGATAGCCATGGTGGATTGACCACCATTGCCAATACGTTATTCAACGTGGCAAATAATATTCGTTGGTTGGGTTCAGGGCCGAGATGCGGATTCTTTGAATTGAAGCTTCCTAGTCGTCAGCCCGGAAGCTCGATCATGCCTGGCAAAGTAAATCCGGTGATGTGTGAAAGTATGATGCAGGTCGCCGCTCGAGTGATAGGTAACGGGCAGACAATTACTATGAGTGGTGCCGCAGGCGGAAACTTCCAACTCAACATCATGATGCCGGTTATGGGCCACGTTACGCTCGAGAGTATTGAACTGCTTAGTTCATCTGTCGAATCTTTTGTGGACTTCCTGATTGAAGATATGCAGGCCAATGTAGAAGCATGTAATGGAGCGGTCGAACAAAGCCTTTCGATGGTAACCAGCCTGAATCCGTATATCGGTTATGAAAAAGCATCGAAGCTGGCTAAAGAGGCATTTGCCAGTGGAGAGACGATTCGCGAGCTATGTAAAGCTCAGGAAATCCTGCCAGAGGATCAGCTTACCGAAGCATTAGATCCGATGCGTATGACTGAGCCTCAGGAATAACTTCGTCTCAAGCCAGCGAATCGGCGAGTATGTTGGCTGAAAGATGGTTTGCAGAGCGGTGGAAAGAGGTATGAAATCGCCTTAGAACGCCCCTTTTTACGTATTTTTTGCAAACACCAGTCATTTGGCCTTTCGTCATAACTGATTTATTTTATCATTACGGACTTAATCCTAAAATGCGCTCATTTTATGCGCAGTTACCGCTTTGGAAGTGGTAGGGTTGGACGACAGCATAAGTCGATATTCTGGCGTGTTGTCAGGACTATATATACGAATCATTGACAAGTTTGTCTTTACATTAGGTTGGAAACAGCAAATGAAGCTGGAAGATGTCAGAAACATTGGAATCTCGGCGCATATTGACTCGGGAAAAACAACGCTGAGCGAGCGTATCCTTTTCTATAGTGGCCGTATTCACAAGGTACAAGAAGTTCGTGGCGAAGGTGACGGCGCTACGATGGATCATATGGAGCTGGAAAAGGAACGTGGTATCACGATTACCAGTGCCGCCACAACTGTGGAGTGGGACGGAAAGACGGTTAATCTAATCGACACTCCCGGTCACGTTGATTTCACCGTTGAAGTGGAACGCAGTTTGCGAGTACTTGACGGTGCTGTGCTTGTTCTTTGTGCCGTCGGTGGAGTGCAGGCTCAGTCCTTGACTGTGGATCGCCAAATGAAGCGATACAAAGTTCCCCGTTTGGCTTTCATTAATAAGATGGACCGGACTGGTGCAGAACCACATCGCGTATGTTCTGAGATCGCCGAAAAACTTGGTGACTCACCGATTCTGATGCAACTTCCCATTGGTGAAGGTGACGATTTTGAAGGTGTCATCGATCTGATCAAGATGAAGGCGTTGTATTTCGACGGCTCCAACGGCGAGACCGTTCGTGAAGAAGATATTCCTGCTGACCTGCAGGATGAAGCGGCTAAATTCCGAGCCGAGATGATTGAAAGCATCTCGATGGGCAGTGAAGAAATGATGGAACTGGTTCTCGAAGGCGAGGAACCAAGTGAAGAGATGATTCATACGACGCTGCGAACCATCGTATTAAACCGCGAAGCGACTCCTGTTTTCATGGGAACGGCATTCAAGAACAAGGGTGTTCAGCCACTGCTCGATGCGGTTAATCGTTACCTGCCATCGCCACTCGACCGCTCGGTGGAAGCGAATAAAGCGGGTGAGGAAGAAGAAAAGCTGGCTTTGGAGCCTGATCCAAGTAAGCCATTCGTAGGGATGGCTTTCAAGATTGTCGAGGATCCGTTTGGCCAGTTGACATTTACTCGTATTTATCAGGGTACGATCCGAAAGGGTGAGACCTACATCAATCAGCGTACAGGTCGTAAAGACCGATTCTCTCGTATTGTGCGTATGCACTCTGAAAAACGAGAGGAAATTGATGAAGCGACTGCTGGCGATATCGTTGCTGTCATGGGCATTGACTGCGCAAGTGGTGATACATACTGTGACGAACAAAAATACTGTACGTTGGAAAACATCTTTGTTGCAGACCCTGTGATCACGATGGCTGTCAACGTACCTAATCGAAGTGATGCCGACAAACTAGGCAAAGCGCTTCAGCGATTTCGTAAAGAAGACCCAACCTTCCATGTAAGTACTGATGAAGAAACCAATGAAGTACTGATCGCCGGCATGGGCGAATTACACCTGGAAGTTTATATCGAACGAATTCGACGTGAATACGGAGTGGAAGTAGAAGTGGGAGCTCCTAAAGTTAGCTACCGTGAAGCTCCGACTGTAGCCAGAGAATTCAACTATAAGCATAAAAAGCAAACGGGTGGTTCCGGACAATTTGCTCATATCGTAGGTGCTCTGGAACCAATGGAAGTCGACGGTGATGAGACTTTTGAATTTGAAGAAAACATCGTCGGAGGTCGTATTCCGAAGCAATACATTCCATCGGTGGAAAAAGGGTTCCGCGAAGCTTGTAATCGTGGACCACTGGCTCGTTACCCCGTAGTGGGTGTCAAGGTAACACTTGATGACGGCTCGTACCACGAGGTCGATAGTTCGGATAAAGCTTTCCAGACAGCTGCAGGTGGCTGTTTCCGCGAAACATTTGTTCAGGCAAAGCCAGCAATTCTGGAGCCGATGATGAAAATGGAAGTTGAAGTGCCTGAAGACTTCCAGGGGCCGGTTGTCGGTGATCTGATTAGTCGGCGTGGTTTAGTCAATAATACCGAAGCCCGAGAAGGTGTTTCCACGATTCTGGCTGAAGTGCCACTTGTGGAGACATTTGGTTATGCTACGGACTTGCGTTCGATGACCAAAGGTCAGGGAACTTTCTCTATGGAACTTTCGAAATATATGAAAGTGCCTGCCACGGTTCAGCAGGAAATCATTAAGACGCGAGCCGAAGAATATGCTAATCGCAAATAACGGCATCTAAAGTCTGGTCGAAAAACAAAAAATCCGCTGTAATTCACAGCGGATTTTTTTTGTGTTGGAGATCGGTCTTTCGGTTTAGACGTTAAAGACGGTTTCCACATTTCCTCGTAGTAGACGGTGTCCAAAAGTCACCGCTCGTTCTTCACTCCATCCCCGGTCAACCACATAGCGTTCGGCCAAAACTTTGGCCAGGATGCGTTTATACATGGCGAATTTGGGTAAAGCAAATTCGAGTTTATACATGTCACTGTAATATCCAATTTGTTTGGTTTGAGGGACCGCTTCCAGTCGTGCTGCTGTGTCGTGCTCAATAAAGGTCGGCGTATTGCTGTACCACCAATGTCCGTTGGTGATCACGTTTGGGAAAATCCAGGAGTAGCTTGCCAATTCCTGGTTGGTCACACTTGCCAGAACTGAGATTGGGAATTTCACAGCCGGAAAAGTATTAAATAGGTCGGCGTACTGGATCAATGAGACGCGACTGTCATAGAGGTCCATCCCCTGATAAACTCCTCCCGGATACACCGCGCGATTTACGCCGATCATCAGGTCAAATGGGAGTTTGAATTCGTCGCATAGTTCAGTAAGTTTCCAAAATACCCAGCAGGCCATTGTCTCTTTGTATTCAGGTTCCGCCTGCTCACCGTGAGTTTGGATTTGTTCGAGTGCGGTTTGGGCCTGGCCGTATTCAATCTCACGTGGGGCAAACCAGGGAGGTAGTGAAATCGCACATGCTTTGGCATTTTCCCGGGTGAAATGTGTAAACAGGTGCTCTAAGCACTGGGTCAGAGAACCGAGGTTTTCGATCGAAATGTTGGTGCAGACTTCGAGTCGTTCCCGAACGGAATCTTTGGAAAGATGGAAGACGAGGTCATCGGTGCGTAGACAGGGTATGTAGACGGAGGTGTCAAATCCTTCGAGCGGATCGTCAAAATCATTGGTCAGAAAGACCGCTTCGATTCCCGATTGTTTTAACACTTGCTGGGACCAATCGGCTTGATTCATCTTCGCTTGAGCAGCATCAAAGACAGACTCCCAGTTGGAACCATCGATGATCTCTCCTTCAAAACCGAAAAATTTCTGGCACATTTCGATCAGCCAGCTGTATTGGATAGTGTTTTGGATGGGCTCGAGATTATTTAATAACAGCCCCACCTTCTCACGAGGGGTTATCTCAGGAGCTTCAATCTCCTGACGGGCTAGACCGGCTGAGTGGGCTAATTCAGTGTAATAGTGATAGCCGAGAATTTCCGAAAGATCTTTGGACGCAGGGCTTAACGCATCGATATGAGTATGCGGGTCAATAAGAACGAGGTTGTCGAGTTGCTCAAAAATTCGGTTTCGTAAGTCCGTAGACATGGATTGCTTTACCTCAGTAGGTCATTTAATGTCGTGTACACTGTCGCCAATGATGTTTTTCAATGTACCTCACGCAGCAATGGGAAGTAAGGCTAGCAAATCCTGCTGGACTATTTGGATTCAAATTGTCAGATAGTTAAAATAAATGGTTGATAACACAAGTGTTTTCCACGATGGATTCTTCAACGGATGCGTACAAATAAAACAACCTCGATGAATGTGCACCGTCTCCTTTTTTCGATTGGGATATTTGCATTGCTGGTCACACAGCTTCTGGCGCAGGAAACGGAACAGGGGCAACGTATTGATTTCGCAAAGGATATTCAGCCGATATTAAGAGCCAGTTGCTATTCCTGTCATGGTAGCGATGCTCAGGAAGGTGGTTTGCGCCTGGATAATAGGGCACGAGCATTCGTTGGAGGAGATAATGGTAAGGCGATCGTATCAGGGGATATAACCAAAGGTTTGCTACTGACTCTGATCAAGGGTACGGACGAAGATCTGGGACGCATGCCGCCCGAGGGTGAAGGGACGCCACTTACAGAGCAGCAAATTACACTGATTCAAAACTGGATTGCGCAGGGAGCGGAATGGCCCGATTCGGCTGATATCGCCATTCACTCCGATCATTGGTCGTTTCAACCATTGGTTCGACCGGAATTACCGATGGTAGAGCAGCAGGACTGGATCAAGTCGCCGATCGATAAGTTTGTTCTGGCTCGTTTAGAACAGGATGGAATCGCTCCGTCGTCACGCGCAACACGGAGCACGTTGATTCGCAGAGTTTATTTAGACTTGCTGGGACTGTTACCGTCGGCCGCTGAGGTTGAGCAATTCCTCAACGATCAACGGACGGATGCGTATCAGCAAATGGTGAATCGAGCATTGGAGTCGCCCCACTATGGTGAACGTTGGGGGCGTCATTGGCTGGACCTTGCTCGATACGCTGACAGTGACGGTTACGAAAAGGATCGTGCGCGACCTCATGCCTGGCGTTATCGTGATTGGGTCATTCATTCTCTCAATGCGGATATGCCATTTGATCAGTTTACCATCGCTCAGATCGCCGGTGACATGTTACCCGAGGCGTCGGTTAGCCAACGCGTCGCCAGTGGGTTTCATCGCAATACGCTTCACAACACCGAGGGAGGAACTGACCAGGAAGAAGATCGTGTTAAGAAGACGGTAGACCGTACGAACACGTTTGGCACAATCTGGTTGGGACTCACAGTCGGCTGCGCTCAGTGTCATAGTCACAAGTATGACCCGATAAGCCATCGTGAGTATTACCAGCTTTATTCGTTTTTCAACAGCATGAACGAGCAGGACGTGGCAGCTCCGACCATTGCTGAAGCGAATGAATTTACCAAACAGCAGCAACAGTATGCCGCTGAACATGAACAATTTGTGGCAGCCCGAACGAAATACGAATCCGAACAGTTGCCGAATGCGTTAGCAAAGTGGTTAGAAGTGGATGCAAATCTGGTGTACCAGTGGAAGACCTTAACAGCAAGTGCCATCACCGGGCGTCACAAGGCTACGTTTAAAACGCTTGAGGATGGATCGATTTTGGTTGAAGGTGAGAATGTGCGATCGGATATTTATACGATTACCGGCACAGCTGACTCGCTAAGCGGTATTCGTCTGGAGGTTATTCCGGACGATCGTTTGCCCAAGAAAGGCCCGGGGCGAGCCGAAAACGGCAATTTTGTGTTAACCAATGTGCAGATATTGGCGAGGCAGGCAGGCAGTGAAGCTGAATTTGCTCCGCTGAAAATCAATAGAGCTCTGGCCGATTTCTCTCAGAGTAACTGGGAAGTGGCCAAGGCGATTAACGAAAACGCTGAAGATGGTTGGGCTGTTTCACCGGAGATCGGTAAGCCTCACGTGGCCGTTTTCCAGTTGGAAAATTTGGCAACGTTTGAAGGTGGAATTGAATTCAAAGTTGTGCTGGATCAAAAATATGAGACTGGTAGTACACATAATCTGGGGAGGTTTCGGATTTCACATGCCAGTTTCGACGGTGTTTTGGGGTTGGACGGTACACCTGCCGAAGTCCTGGATGCCATCGCTGCTGAAACGAGAAACGCTCAACAGGAAAAAGTACTGCTGGACTACTATAAACAACTCGATGATCCTTACAAACAGCTTGTTCAGGCCGAAGAGGAGCATGAGGCAAAAGCTCCGAAACAATCAGATACGAAGGCACAGAGTGTCGTGGAGCTAGGGGAGGCTCGTCAGGCTCATATCCATTTACGAGGGAATTTCCTAACCAAAGGTGAGATGGTGGAAACCAAAGGGCTCGATGTCTTACCCACGGTAGCGGCAGGTGGTGAGAAACTGAATCGCTTGGATCTGGCTCATTGGACAGTGTCGGATGAGAATCCGTTAACGGCCAGAGTGACAGTGAATCGAGTATGGCAACGTTATTTTGGCCGGGGCATTATTGAGACGAGTGATGACTTTGGGCTGCAGGGTTCCGAACCGACTCATCCAGGTTTGTTGGATTGGTTGGCAGTTGAATTTCGAGAGCAGAAGTGGAGTCTGAAGCATCTTCATCGAACAATTCTCAATAGTGCTGTTTATCAGCAGGTCTCGGCACATCGAACGGATTTAGAAGAGACGGATCCTGACAATGAGTTGTTAGCCCGACAATATCGATCACGAGTTGAAGCGGAAATTATCCGTGATTTAGCGTTGGATGCGAGTGGCTTGATTGTGGAAACCGTGGGCGGCCCGAGTGTACGTCCTCCGCAGCCGGCAGAATATTCGTCATTGACTTATGCCAATAGTGCCAGATGGCAAACCAGCGAAGGTGACAATCGATATCGTCGTGGTATGTATACGTTTTTCCAGCGAACGAGTCCTTACCCCATGTTGATGACGTTCGACGCTCCGGACTCGAATGTCTGTATTGCCAGGCGATCGCGAAGTAATACGCCGCTGCAGGCATTGACGATCTGGAATGACGTAGTGTTTACCGAGTGTGCTCAGAATTTGGGACGACGTGTCGTTCGAGAAGTGGCTAGTAGCGGTAAATTGGCAGAGGACGTGCGTAAGCGTGTCTACCATACTTTTCTTACGTGCCTGTCACGACGGCCGACACGAACGGAAATGGCGGTTGTGACAGAATTCTACCGGCGTCAATTCGATGCGTTGTCACGGGACGAAGCGGCAGCCAAAGAAGTCCTGGGGGATAGCCCCATGCCCGAATCAGCCAACCTTGCAGAAACAGCTTCCTGGGTGGCAGTTGCCAGGGTCTTATTAAACACAGACGAGTTTATTACTAAAGAGTAATCACCCTCGAGGTGGAAAACATGATGAATATCAACAACGAATTGAGAACGAAGAGTCGGCGAGATTTTTTTACATCTTCAGCGAGTGGGCTGGGAGGCTTAGCATTAGCCTCACTGTTACAGGGTGACGGTGTATGGGGGGCCGATCAGGCCAATCCATTGGCACCTAATTTTGGACACTTCGCTCCGAAAGCGAAACGCTGTGTATTTGTATTTCTTGCAGGGGCTCCGAGTCATGTCGATTTATACGACCCGAAGCCGGTCTTACAGCAACGACATGGTCAGGGTTTGCCGAAAGAGCTGACCGACAAGGTGCGCTTTGCCTTTATAAAAAAGGACAGCGCTATATTGATGGGGAGTAATCGGAAGTTTCGGCCCCATGGTGAGTGCGGCATGGAACTTTGTGATTTGCTGCCGAATATTGGTTCTTGTGCTGATGACATTGCGCTTGTACGTTCGATGCACACTGACGCCTTTAATCACCATCCTGCTCAATTGATGATGACGACGGGAGTACCACGATTTGGGCGGCCAAGTATGGGGTCGTGGCTTACCTATGGGCTCGGTTGTGAAACGAATGATTTACCGGCTTACGTAGTGCTTTCCGCAGGTCGAGGTAGTTCGGGTGGCGTTTCGAACTGGACGAGTGGATTTTTACCTTCCACCTATGAAGGGGTAGTCTTTCGTGGCGACGGAGAGCCGGTATTGAATTTGAATAGCCCTCAGGGATATTCACGGGATATGCAAAAGGATTCTCTGGGACTGATTAACTCTCTCAATAGAATTCGACTGGAGCAGCAACAGGACACTGAAATTGCTAGTCGAATCAATTCCTATGAATTAGCCTTTCGGATGCAAAAGGCGGCTCCCGAATTAATTGACGTCTCGTCCGAAACTCAGGAGACGCTTGATCTTTACGGGGTTGGTAGAAAAGAACCCGAAAAGACTAGTTTTCGTGGTGGTGGTGCAAATGTGTACGGTCAGTTTTCCCGGAACTGTCTGTTAGCTCGTCGTTTGTTAGAACGTGGCGTACGGTTTGTCACACTGATGCATGCGTCCTGGGACCACCATAGTAATCTAAGTGAAGAGATATCCTATAACGCCGGAATGTTGGACCAGCCAGTAGCTGGGCTGCTGAAGGATCTCAAGCGTCGCGGGATGCTCGAAGATACGTTAGTCATTTGTGCCGGTGAATTTGGTCGTACACCGCTGGGTGAAAACCGAGGTGGCAATAAGCAGAATACCGGGCGAGATCATCACCCCTATGCTTATAGTTTGTGGATGGCCGGTGGTGGAATTAAAGGTGGTCAGGTCGTCGGGAAAACGGACGATATTGGGTGGGCACCTGTGGAAGATGCAGTCCATGTGAATGACTTCCATGCCACGACGTTGAAGTTATTTGGCTTTGACCACCACCGCCTGGTGCATGAGTTTAAGGGATTAAATGTACGTCTAACCGATCAGGGTGGAAAAGTAGTTGAGAAGTTGATCGCTTAGGTGGTTAGTGGTGGAGCAGAGTCCACGAACTGCTGTATGATGTCTGCTGCGATGGCCTGAGCATTGTCGTACTGGATCCACCAGCTTTGTAGACGAGCTCGTCGAATGACGCCTTTTTCTAATTGCAAATCGAGCACGGTGTGCTGCCAGTGAGTTTGCCCATCGTTTAACTGGATAGACGAAGCCATTAGGTCTGTTGGGTGAACAATTTCCAAATAGCTGAGCCCCGGGGCAACCTCGACCAGTAAGGCAGTCGCAGACGCTCCGTCCTCAGGCGGTATCCATTTTCGCTGGTCGTTTTGGAGAAGGACTCGGTTGGAAGTAGAGCCGCTTGATCGAATCGGACAACGGCTATCGAGTTGGTCAGTTTGTAGCGAAATGATGGTTTCAATACCAACAGCATGCTCGACCTGTTGCACTCGCCAGTATAACTGAGGAGTGGCGGGGCGATCTTGCGTTGCCGCATAGGTTGCAATGAGATCTGCTCCACGTTGATATGCTTCAGTGATGGATTCTGTCGTTAATCCCAAGTCGAGTCTGGCATAGGAGTCATTGGCGATGACGGCCTGATGTGCGATCACTTCCTGGAGACCTGCAGCAGGAGATTCCAGATTTAACAGGCATTGCAGGGAATTATGTGAAAGTGAAGCGGAAGCTTGCTCGAGTTGCCACATAGTCTAATTACGTTTGGGAAATGGTCGGCATAGGTATGGAATTCAGACTTGAATTATGTTTGAAACCGACCGGCGTATCAAGGAGCTAACAGGGTGATTGACAAACGGGGCCGTACAAAAAAATAACCCCGCCGAATGCAAAGCATTACGGCGGGGCCGGAACAGAGAAGAGGCCAATTGTTAGTGCGATTTATAATGGAAGTCATAAACATGACTGGGGAATTCCATAACTGTCAGAAACAGTTTCGCGTAACAAAGGAATCTATTTCGATAATAACAAGTGCAATTCCAATGTCCAGTTTTTACTTGGGAAAATGCTCGTTCTGCAAGTGCTTCAGTGTGTTGGACTTGGGTATGAGTGTTTTTTGGAGGTGATTTCTGTTAGCTGCATCATCCACTATATTGGACAGTTGGTTGCCATGAAGTAAGGTCGATTATTTTGGGCAAACGGTTGAATCGAGTTTTGTTGAGGCAGGTACACATGAATTTGGAAGCATTAGCAATTGAGGCGGCAAAAGAAGCGGGCGGTTTGCTGGCTCAGATGCAGGATACGATCAATCCCCGGGAAAAGGCTCCCAAGGATTTGGTTACCGAAGCGGATGTTGCTTCGCAAAGAAGAATTCTTGAGATCCTGTTTGCAGATCGTCCTGATGATTACTTTCTGGGCGAGGAAGATTTAACCGATGAATCTGATTTGCCCGCATTGGATCGCATGGTCAGTGGTGACACGGATTTGTCAGAGTTGGAGTACTGTTGGGTGATTGATCCACTCGACGGTACGGCCAACTATGTTCACAAGCTTCAGACTTATAGTGTTTCAATAGCATTATTGCACTTTGGTGAGCCTGTGGTGGCCGCTGTATATGATCCGGTGATGGACGATTGTTACAGCGCAACTCAAGGTGAAGGAGCACGCGTCAATGGTTCAGCGATTGGTAGCAGCGGATGCGAAGACCTGCAACGCTCGTTGATAGCAGCGAGTTTTACGGCGGGAGTTGAACGAGGTTCACCGGAAGTAGATCGTTGGGTGGAAATGCTCTATGAATGTCAGGCATTACGGCGGTTAGGTTCGGCCGCACTCAATCTATGTTACGTCGCTCAGGGAGGTCTGGATGGTTACTGGGCAACGAGTGTCAAGATTTGGGATATTGCGGCAGGTGTTTTGGTAGTTAGGGAAGCTGGGGGATCTATAACGGCTGTTGATGGAGGTCCGCTTGTGATTCAGGATGCCAAATTTATAGCAGCAGCTACCGAGTCACTGCGAAAACAGATGTTTGACGTACTATGTCGGGTTTAAACCAACCTGAGTTGCGTATTTCTCATTGATAACTCAGTGGTCCGATTTAAAATAGAGGGACCTGCCTAGGCAGGTCTTTTCTTATCTATTTAATTTGGGCTGACCAATGCAACATTGGAATCTAAAAACTGAATCTGTGCTTTGGTATTGCGCAGAAGTTGCCGTCACCCGAAAACGATTTCGAGTGACCTGGCCGACACTTGGTCTGCTCTTGATCTGGGCTCTATTCCCGGCGCGGCTTGCTTTCGCTCAACCTAATGCAGAATCTCAGGAGTTGCCATCTGATTCGATAGGTGTTGTTCGTAAGGCGCCGACGGAGATTGTTTTATTACGTGATAAGAATGGCAACTTGGTCAAAGTCGCCACCAACTTGTCGTTAGAAGAGTATTTGCGAATATACAATCAGCAGAATGACGTGGAGGATCAGAATACTCCACCTGCTTTTGTGATTGATCAGGCTATTTACTCAGGCCGGGCAAGTTCAACGCACCTGAATTTTTCAGTGGACTTTCGCATTCAGCTGGTACAAGCGGACGAAGATCAGTGGGTACAGGTACCGCTACACTTGCCTCAATGCGTCATGAAATCTGCTCCAAAGTATTCCGGTACAGGAGAATTTTTTGTGACATGGGACAGTCAACTTGGTCATGTCGTTTGGCTTAAAGGTGCTGTGAACAGTCAGCATGGCTTGACGCTGAGTCTGACTCGACCGTTGCGTACGACGGGGCAATTGACAGAATTGATTCTGACGCCACCACCTGCACGTAGTCAGTTCCGGCAGTTGGTGGTTCCCATTGGAAAAGCACGATCCATCGGAGGAGATTTAGAGGTAAAGACAACTTCGCCTTCGAATTCGACTACTGCATTTGCTTTTGATTTTCAATCGGAAGAATTGGTGATGGGATGGAGTGATGCGGGAGGAGATCCCGGGACTGAATTGACGCGGATTCAGGCTGAAGTGAATACCGAGTTTACGGTACGGCAAAATCGTAGAGTTAGTGCCAGGGGAACATTGAAAGTAGAAGGGTTGGGATCAGCAGTATCGAATTTCGATGTTTTACTTCCTGTTGGTATGAAACTACTGGAGATACCGAACTCGGCATATCGCGTGACCAGATTGCCAGCAGTTGCGCAAGAAGGAGAGTCGGAGACACGTGAGCGTATTCGAGTGAGTGTTCTACAGCCCCAGTCGACACTTTCGGTAGTTGTAGAGGCAGAAACTCCTAATAGTCCTGCAAGTGAAGTGCCATCGAACCAATCCTTTGCGGGATTCGAAGTGGTCGATGCGGTAAAGCAATCAGGGTCGTTGCGTATCAGTACGACCACCAATTGGGATGTGGTTTGGCAGGTCAGTGGTGATATTCGAAGAGCGCTCAGGATTACCGAAGAGTCAGCCGGCAGTGCAGGAATCCGCCTGGTCGCGTTTGAATACTACAACACGGCCTATACCGTCGTAGGTACTTTGCAGGAGCGTGAAAATCAATTCCGGGTTGTTCCCAGGTATTTACTCGAAATCTCTCCATCGCAGCTGCGTATGACAACGACGTTGCGATGTTTGTATACGGGAACAGGAAAATACCAGGTTGTTGGTAATTGGAGTGGTTGGGAATTGGACCAGGTATTTAAGAGTCTTGATGGGACGCTGGAGTTAGTGGATGCAGAATTAACTGACGGCATGATGGAGTTCTCCGTTGCGACTTCTGAAACGGATTCACGTGGAGATTTCGAGTTGATTATTCGATCACGAAAGCAACTGCCTTCAGATTCAATGAACGACTCTCGTCATTTAGACTTGCTCGTGCCTCAAATCGAGGTGACGAGTGTAGAAAACGCAAAAATCGTTCGGGGAGCCCAGGCCATTGTTTTGCAGCCAGCCGACAATGTCGAAATTATCCCTGACAACGAAGGCATGGAAGGATTGTTGGCCGGGACGCTTAGTGATGTGGAGGATTTAGACATTCCTGACTATCAGCAAACCCCCTTAGTGTTGATGTCGTTGCCAAATTTGCCACAGGGAGAGCCTTTACGTGTCGTGGGATCGGTCAATGTACGACAACGTAGCGTTCTGGTGACATCAACAACATCGATTCAGTTGGAATCGAAGTATGCAGCCTTTGAGCAGGTACTGGATTATCAAATTGCCTATGAACCCATTCGTCAGATTACTCTCACCGTTCCCGGGATCGTGCGTCATCCGGAGAATCTGCGAGTATTTTTGGAAACGGATGAGTCCGGTGATGACGAAAGTGGTGGAAACAACGTGCTTCCGTGGAGTGTCGTTCCCAATTCGATGCAGGCGGACGATGAACGCGCTCAGTTGGAGATTGAGGACATCACAGTTGATTTGTTAGCCGAATACAGCGGCTCCCTACGAGTCATCCTCAAGTATCAGGAACAGTTACCGTTGTTGATGGCTGACGCCTCTCAGCGAGTCAACTTCCTGTTAGTCTCACCGATTGCCCGTGGTGTGCGGTTGGTGCAAAACGAAGTCACCATTAATACTCAGGAAATATTTGTTAGTGAGCCGGCAGATGGGGTGTGGCAGGTTGTACGAGGGGTTGCCTCTGAGGAGACTAGTGGGGACAGCCTGCGTCTTCATGCATCCGAAGCCACCACCAGCTTACCGGTCCAAATGCGGATGCGGCAGGATGTTACCAAGACTTCGACGTTGGTTCAGCGGCGTTGGGTGCAAACGGCACTATTGAATAATCAATGTCGTGAACGTTTGGCATTGACTGTTCGCACGAATGAAACAGATCTTCATATGCAATTTCCTGAACAGGGCGTGGATGCTTCCACGCTCATTGTGGCCATCAATAACCAGCGTGTTCCAGTCAATCAGGTCGTTTTGGATTCGGACAAACAACTCACGATACGTTTAGCCGCTTCGAATGTGGAATCAGATTACCGGGTTGAGTTGTGGTACATGCGGACTCAGTTTGATCCGAATCGCTTACGTTTGCCGTTGCCTAAAGTGGTTAATTCAAAAATGAGTGGTTCGACATACTGGCAGATCGTTACCACCAATGAACAACATTTACTGGGCACGCCCCACGGTTGGACCCCGGAATACGATTGGTCCTGGTCGGGGTCGTATTGGTTCCGTTCATCTGCGTTGGGACAGTCAGAGTTGGAATCCTGGGTTGGGGTAGGTGCTCAGTTGGCATTGCCTGAAAACACGAACCAATACCTCTTGTCGACAGTCGGAGAAGTGGAAGAGTTATCTGCGGCCATTACGAGTAGAGCCACATTGCTATTTGTGATTTCCGGATTAGTACTTGGTATTGGTTTGGCCTTGCTTAAGTTCAAAATACTCCAACAACCGGCAGTCGTTTTCATTGTCGGTTTAATAGGTGGTTTGGCAGCTGTGTGGGTTCCTGAATGGATGTTGTTGGTTCTGCAGTCTTCTTTCCTGGGACTACTGTTAGTCATGATCGCTCGCATCCTCGATTGGATAATCACGGGGCCTCGAACAAGTGCCGGGACGATCCATCGCAGTGGGGCACCGGCCGACACGAATTCAGCCGCGATTGCGTTATTGAAGTTGGACTCTTCCATGGCAGCGGTTGAAAATCTTGACTCTCTCGATGATTCGCAACAACAGGCATAACGATGAAACGCTGGACACGTCAAATTGTAAGTTGCCTGACTCTGATGATGGTTGTCGGTTTGGTTATGGGACAGCAACCTCAGGAGAGTCCTGAGGATTTGTTGTATCGGTTAATCAAAGTAGAGGAGGCGGACCTCGACGAAGTCCTGCCCGGTACGATTCCTGTACTACGCACGCAGTTTGAGGCGATGGCTGAGGCGATAAACAGTCGTGTCCGAGAGCAGTCGGCAGGGCAGCCTGAATTTCGGCAGGGGGCCTATGTTCGGCGATCGATGTATTATGGGCGTGTCGAGGGCCTGCACATCGTAGACGGTCGCGCTGTACTTGGTGTTGATGCTCAGGAGCAATCGGAAGGCGTTGTTCCGTTAGCTCCACTTTCGATCGCCATTGAATCTCCTGAGTGGGTCATGGAGACCATGGCTGAACCAGAGGCGGGTAACCAGGCTGCTGTTACAGGAGTGAGTGATAGAAATGTACCTGTCCTCAAAGTGCAGGGGCCGGGCGATCTGACGTTTAACTGGAGCCTTAAGGGAACAGCGGTTGTTGAAACCGAACGTAAGTTTGTTTTTGATGTTCCTCAGAGTGAATCAGGGTATTTGGTGTTAGATCTTCCGCAAGAGTTACTGCTAAAGTCATCCAGTGGCATTGTGTGGGCACCTCAGCAGGACACCTTACCGTTGCCGGTAGATGGATTGCCTGAATTGGCCGCTGAGCAGAATCGTTGGGTTGTTCAATTGGGAAGCCAGGCAAACACCACATTGACAGTTCTGACGGATGATGCAGAGGCTCCGAGTGCCAATGTCTTGTTTTACAGCCAGGAGATTCAGTATTCTGTTGAACCGGAAGGGATTCAGGTTGAAAGTCGTTTAACCTTAGATTCTGTGTTGGCACAACGGCAGTCAGTCTCCCTGCAGCTAGCTCCGGAGTTAGAGCTGGTCGGAATCTCCAATGAAGGTCGTGATCTTGCGATCTCGAAATCCCATGCGGGACAAAATCATTGGACAGTGACGTTAGATCCTCGTGGAGGAACTCTTGAACTGGACGTAATCGCAGTGGCTCGGATTTTGCCATTGCAACCACAAGTCCTTCCATTGATCAGTGTTGTGGATGGAATTTGGCGACAAGGGCAGATTGCGTTAACCGTCGCTGAGTCACTGGAATTGTACCGATTGGATATTCAGGGGGCGATCGAAAGCCGGGTTGAACAAGTCGGGGCGATGAAGCGTCGAGTACTGGAAATGTATGAACCGACCCCGAAGCTGGTCATCGTCACTGGCCATCAGGAAGCGGAAATACATGCTTCTCAAGTGTCTCGATATGAAATGGATAGAAATCAACTATATCTGCAGACGAAGATTTCGTTAACGGCAGCAACGCAGCCCGTTCATCAACAGCACTTTGAAGTCATCAATGGTTGGGAATTACAAGCGGTTACTTTGGAGGCTTTCGCGGGGGGAGCAGAACAGGTCACGCCAAGAGTCTCGGATGTTAAAACTCAAACGGCCGTCTTAAAACAAATCGAGTTCATGGAAGCTATCGAACCCGGTAATACGCTTGTTTTGAATATCAGTATGAGTAAGCAGATTTCAGGGCTACAGGTGGACGGAGTCATGCTTCCGGCGTTGATCCTTCCCAATCAGTCGGAATCACCGTTGCAACAGAAACGTGTCGTTTTGCAACAGCATTTAATTGGCCTAACGGCGAAACCTCCTCGCGTCCTTGCGTTGTCCGGATTGGGGGATACCAGGCAGGGGCGGCTCAATCCCGGCAGTGAAGAAATTGCTGAAGAGGCGTTATTGAGAGACGTCGGCATTGTCTTCCGAGCCGCTTCGTACCTGAACGAAATTCAGATCGCCTCAGTCCCGGCAACGCAGTCTTTTGAGTCTCAACTTCAAACGGTCATTCATGTATCGGATTCGGTTACCGAAACCACGCGGCTTAAGGTGACGCCGTTAGGGACACCGGTTAAACAGATTCAGATTGTGAGTACTGGTCTTAGTGGTGAGGATGTTCAATGGCAGTTGGTGCCGTCAGGAAGTCCGACACTAACATCAGACGGGATTCTCAATATCGTAAAAAGAGAAGTTGATGGTACGCAACATTGGACGATTGAGTTGGTCGAACCAAGCGTGACCGAATTCACATTGCTTGGTTCACGTGAGATTGCTGTCAGCCAGTTTTCTCGTTTGCCTTTATATCGTATTGAAGGGACGCAGGCTTACGCTGCTGCGATTGAAATTGGTTGGGACTCGGATTTACAACTGTCTATTTCGGATGAACCAACCTTAGAACAGGTATTGCCTGAGCAGAATCAAGGACCGTGGAGACGATTTCGGCAGGCGTATCATTACGGGACGCCAGTCGGGACTCCACCGCAAGTAGAAATTGTCAAAGCGGACGTCCCGGTTGAACATATCGTTTGGAACGCTCATGTTCATTCGAAATATCTAGTCCATGGTTTTAGCAGCCACGAAGTCAGGTATTTAGTTGAGTGTCTGTCCGATGAGGATCTCCAGGTTACACTCCCACGTGGCGTGGATTTGGAAAGTGTTTGGGTGGATGAACAGCGTATGCATCTTGCCTCGCTTCGCATCCCGAACTCGCCTTCCCAGCTACTGATTCCATTAAAAACGGGGTTGCGATTTGCAAAAATTCGAATTCGATTTACGGCAAGTGCCGCAACATTGGGGTTTCGTACGCAATTGCAAAAACCTCTACCTGTTGTGCAAGCCAAAACCTTGCAGTCGTATTGGTCTGTTGCTGTTCCCCCGGGATTTGAGTTGGCAAATCACTCGACGGAGTATTCGATCGCTCAGCGGTTGCTGGGACCCTGGCTCAATCAGGCAAGTCGAAAACAGTCGCCAGTGGGACGGAATTCAGATGCCGAGCAGGCCTACGAGCGAACGCAAAGTAAAGTGACAGCATTAATCGAACGAGCGGCCATCATACGACGAGGTGAACTATCGACGGAGTCGCTTACCTGGTCGCAGTGGTTACATCATATTCAGATCCTCCTGGAGGACGAATTTGGCTCCGTGCAATTGGCAGTGGATGTGGTTGCACTGGATTCAGTCGGAATTGATCCGTTAACTCAGATTAGTTCTGAGATGACTATAGGGACAGGAATGGCGGCAATGCAATGGCTAAGAGAATCGGGACTGGCCTTCGTCTTAGATGATGACCGACTCTTCTTAACATCGGATCGTTGGGTCGAACAAAGCGATTCGAATCCCAGTCGTGTCGTTGTTGTAGATGATCATTCGCGACCTGTCTTTGCCACTTATAAGCTCGCGGGTGGTTCGGTGGTGACTTTAACGGACTGGATTTTAGGGAGGCAAGTGCTTTCACTATTATCACAGCAGGAAGTTCGGCAGTTACACGAAACGTTGCGAAAGGACTTGATGTGGACTTATGACTCTGGCGTTGAAAAAGTTCAGCAGGGGGTCTCTCTGATTGTCTATAACAAGGCCTCGTTGTTAACAGCGTCCTGGGCAAGTCTGTTAATTTGGTTTGGTGTTTTACTTTGGCTATGTCGTCGGAATTGGCGAATCGCCTTCTTATTGCCAGGGTTGTCAGGTAGCCTGGCAATGTTTTTGAGTACGGAGTTTGTCGCATTCGGGGCCCAGGCCTTCGTTGCGTCGTTGGCGGTCATGGTATGCACGATTTTCGCACGACTGCAAACAAAGCTGGAATTAGTCAGTAAAGATAAGGAACTGGATTTTGATTTGCAGGCTCGGCCGGGAATTCTGACATCGGTATTGTTTTTTGCAATGCTTCTGGGGACGGCTGATTTGGTTTCGGCATTACAACCGCCTGCTAGTGAATCAAACAGCGACGAGTCTAACCAGCAAGATAATTCGCCCGCGAGTGAACAGGAAGTTATGAAGCAGTTGCCTGTGATCCATAATGTTTACTTTCCTGTTGATAGTGAAGGAGCGGCCGCTGGTCAGTACTTGTACGTCGCAGATTCGTTCTATCAGACGTTGCGAAAATGGCACGCCGACATTGATAAAACAGAAGAGTCCTGGTTGATTTCCAAAGCGGATTATCGGGTAGAGTGGGAATCGGAAGAACAAGATCAAAACAGCATCCGGCCACTTTTCCAAATTCAGTATGACATTGAATTAGGAGAAGAGACTCAGCATATTACATTGCCGTTAAGCGAGGATGAGAGTTTTGTTGAAAGCGTCAGTATTGAGGGCGAGAGCGTTGCCTTTCAGTGGCTGGATGAAGCCGGCGGATTACAGGTGGAAACGCAACAAGCTGGAAATGTAACCGTCCTATTACAGTTACGCCCCGTTGTGTCTTCGCAGGACGGTATCAGCCGAATTCAATTGGAAATTCCAGCCGTTCCACAATCGAGATTGGAAACAACCCCTTTCTCAGATGAACAGAAAATACTGCTGTCAGGAAGTCGAGGTCAAATCCGTACTGACAGCCTCAATCGACGCCAAGTAGCATCGATCGGAAATACAGATCGTATCGGCGTGATCTGGGGCATGGGTGACGTTGAAATCGCAGGAGTTTCAGTATTGGAGTCGGCTGAATACTATTGGCTGAAAATAGCTCCGCATTCAGTGGTGCTTGATGTGCGTCTTAAAGTAGATGTGGTGGCCGGTACGACTCAGCAGTTTAGTATGAATATCGATCCCCGATTACGGCTGCTACCAATTCGATCAGGTCAGATCCTATCCGGGGCACCTCGAATTCGCGACGGTGAAACCAAGACTCTCTATTTCTCCTTGCAGCGACCTGTATCCGATTCGTTTGAATTGCAATTGTCGTTTTATCTGGAAGATATCTCCGGGATTGGAAATGTTCCCATACCTGAAATATCGCCTGTGGTGCAACGACGTCGCGAACGTTGGCTGGCTTTAAATGTCGAGGATGATTTGACGTGGCATAGTGCTTTGAAACCGATTTCTGCAGAGCAGCAGCAGGATGTCTTAGCGAACTGGACAACATCGATGGCTCCTCAGGCTATTTATGCATTAACGGGAGATACTCAGGGACTAGAGGAATCGATTACCACATTACCTCGCGTGGTGGCAACTGAGGTGACTCAGTCGACGGATGTGGTTGTTGATCAGGATCAGTTACTCATGTTGTATCACGCAGATCTTTTGATTGAAGATGGTGTGGTTTTTCAGCATCGTTTCGATGTACCGGCTGGGTTTATTGTTGAATCAGCCACCATGATCCAGGACGGTGCAGTGATCGCCGCGGATGTACAGCATCTTGCCGACGGAATCCTCAGTGTATTTACCGATGAGGGTGTAGCAGGTGAACTGACGTTCGACTTACGAGGACGGATTCCGATACGCTCCAGTTCAGTTAGTACTGTCAATGTTCCGGCAATCACGTATGAAAATGGGATGGTGATCGAAGATTCCATCGTCGTTGTTCAACGGCCCGGTGTTGTGGTGAGGGCGCACCAGGGGCAAGAGCAAATTGAAACGGAAGCAAAGTTCATTGAGGATTTGGGAGGTCGATTAATAGCGGAGTTCGATGCAGCTGTAAAAGCCCGGGAATGCAAATTAAAGATTGCACCTAATCACGTTGAGTTGCGTGGAGTTGCAAGTGGTGGGCTGGAGGAAGTTGACGGCCAATGGCAATTCAATATTTATGGTGATTTGGAGGTGCTTCAGGGAGAGGTTAGCCAACTTCAAATACAGGTGAAAGATATTCAATTTAGTAGTTTCGAATCAGTACTCGGAGCTTATGCATTGGAAACTCAGCAGTATGCTGAGGATGATTATCTGATCACCTTGCGACCGAGTGAGGTCATGCCGGAGTCCGTCAGTTTTCAGCTCAGGTTTGACCTTGAACAAACCGACGGCATTTTAGCGGTTCCGGACTTTACAATAGTTCGCTCGGCCAAGAGCGGTCTGCGGCAATTTTTCTACATGCCGTTGATGTTGGAAGGGCAGCATCAGCTTGAATGGGACGCCACCGGCGCTCAAAAAATTTCACAATGGTCCACGGATATTATTCCTTCGTCGGTGACAGTCCAAACTCATGCCGTGTATTTGGGAACAGGAAACGTAGATATTCGCTCTCGCGGTTTTGTGCAAAGTGCCAGCCAACTGCAGGTGGAGCTAGTCAATTATGAATTGGCAGTGATTGATCAGCAGCAGATCGTCGGATTGGCGAGAATCGACGTCTTGCCAACTCGAGGAAAAGAATTGCAATTGGTGTGGCCGGAGATGTGGGTGCTTGAAAGTATCTCGATACAAGGAACACCGGTCCTGGCAAAGAGATTGGAGTTGCCATCTGCGATTCAGGAAGAGAATTCCAGAGTCGTTATTCCGTTACTTTCTGACGGACAGTACCAGCAAGTGGATGTTGCATTTACTTTAAACGCAGGAAAAAAATTGTCAGGTGGAACAAATCTCTTGCTTTTACCTGTACCTGAGCATGAGGTGGAGGCCTCAAATATAACGGTCTATGCCTCGGATTCAGACTATCAATCGCTTCAGTTTGTCAGTGACAATGTGGAAGTTGGCACGATGGAATTTCTATTGGAAAAGGAAGTTGACTGGGGATTGGAAAACGTTAACAACCGCATGACGGGAGACTTTGAAGTCAACGCAGATTTGCTGGCCGAACAACAGTACTGGCAGGCCTATCGTGATCGCCTGCAGCTAATTCGGGATTTGGACAGCGGTGTGGCCTCGGAGATCGATTTAGGAAACAGGCCGGAAGCTGGGTTTGGATATCGTGACTTTCAGGTCTTACAGTCACCGGGAGTTCGTCTCACGGGACATGCTAGTGGCGTACTTCCACAGATTCTGGTGAAAGCAGAGATGGATACATCGTCGAAACTAGTTTGGTGGCAATTGGGTATCATTTCAGGGCTTACGGTCGTCTCAGTTTGTTTGTATTACCTCACCGAACGAGGGTGGATTGCTAATTGGGTGAGTCATGCTCCAATGAGTCCCTTCGTTTTGCTGGGCGTGGTGTGGTGGACTTTTCTAACTCCGGCATTTATCGGCATCGGATTGATGCTCTTGGGATTATTTGGATTATTGCTTCCGGATCGTCGCTTTATCAAAGTCCGTTTCCGCTGGGTGGGTGAATCACAGAAGAATGCGTCTCAGCAAAGCTAGCCCTTGCTCATTTGCATTCAGGTCTGGATGCAAGTTGGCCGAAAGTTAGTATTGGCAAGAATTCAAGGATGTGCTAATTTTTCGTAACCTTGCAAAGGAACTTTGTGAGGCTGGTGAACTGCGAAGATGAAACAGCCAAGGATGGTAATCATTTCAAGCAGTTTTCGAGGGAATGTAGAAACCATGCCGGCACTGGAAGGAGTCCAATATGGCGGCAGAGCCAACTCAGAATGCAGGAATTCATATTCGTTGGATGATTCGCAGGGACATGAAAGATGTTCTGGGGATTGAAAATGCTAGTTTCGAGTTTCCCTGGACAGAAGAAGATTTCGTTCGTTGTCTGAGGCAACGAAACTGCATCGGGATGGTTGTTGAACAACACGACGAAATCGTTGGTTTTATGATCTACGAATTACATAAAACCAGGTTGCATATTCTAAATTTTGCCGTGCATCAGGATCAGCGACGGTTTGGCGTGGGAACAGCCATGGTCGAAAAACTGAAGAGTAAACTTTCTAATCAACGGCGTAATCGTATTGTTCTGGAAGTTCGTGAAACCAATCTCGAAGCGCAGTTGTTTTTCAAGCAACAGGATTTCCTTGCACTTTCGGTGTTACGCAATTTCTATGATGACACGGTGGAAGATGCCTATCTAATGCAGCACAGATTTGTTGCAGAACAAATGGAAGAACCGGTCAATCGTATTACACGCATGGCAGGTTAACTGCCCGTATAGTGCATGCACTTCCAGGTTTTCTCGTGTAACAAAAGCAGACAACTCTCGTCTGCTGAAAACGTGAAAGCTGATCACACTGGTTTTATGCATCGTATAACACGCGTGGCAAACACGATCATCATTTAGAACTACAGTATGCTTGAGTCTCATCATCACCAGCAGGCATGTCCAGTGTTGGTAAAGAGATTGTGAAACCCTGAATTCGGGGCAACCTTCGTGCCGGGCGTCTATAATAGAAGTCCCTAACGCAACTTCAGTTTGCATGAAGCTTCTTAAACAGTTCACATGATAAGGACGTGTCTTGGACGATCAGGCAACTCTACTGGTTGATACGATTCTAATACTGACGTGGTTGCTACCTCTATGGTTGGCCATCGGCTTTACACTCCGCACGCCGTTGAGATTCCTGCAGACGTTGTTGTGGCTGCCAGCTGCAATGTTTACGGCGTTTTTATGGAGAGCTCGACTTTATGGTCGATTACCGGAACAGGGACAGGGAGCGGTCCTGATTAGTAATCACCGTAGTAGCGTTGATCCATTCTTTTTACAAATGGCATCCAGGCGGCCGATTGGTTGGATGATTGCTCGGGAATTTGCCTCAGGTCCGGTAATTCAGTACGTCATGAAAGTGCTTGATGTGATTACTGCAGGTCGTCGAGGGGTGGACACCGCAGCCACCAAGCGTGTTATTCGCGAAGCAAAAGCGGGGCGGTTAATCGGGATGTTTCCCGAAGGCAGATTAAATACAACCGATAGATTTATGCAATCTTGTCGGCCGGGGGCCATACTCGTAGCGATTCGTGCAGGCGTGCCTGTCATTCCGTGTTATTTACACAATCTTCCGTTTACCAACGTGATCAGTCAGCCATTTCACACACCAGCACGAGTTTCTCTGTTTATCGGAGAACCGATTGATGTTGTCAGTTTATCGGAAGGTAAAACGGATAAAGCTACGCTGCAAAGGTTGGCAATACAATGCATTAAAGAAATTGGTAAACTCGCCGGCAAGCACGATTGGGAACCGGAAATGGCAGGTAAAAACTGGCTGAAAGATGTTGCTGATTAGACTCTGGCAGCGGCTTGAATTTGGTGAGTTATCCGAGCTAAATCATTTTGAGTTTGTTGTAGCGACTTGGAAGAAGTTCTGATGGTTAACACAGGATGCCCGGTCTCGATGGTATTTCCGACCTGGGGGATGTCTGACAATATGGCACTGGACTGGGCAGCTACTTGCTGGAAAGCATGAAGCTGATGTAGATCGATGTGTAGTGATTGGTTGGCATAGACAATCCGTTTTCCATGCACAAGTTGGTCTAAGCAGGCGTCTGCGGTGGCTTGTATCGGAAAGGGATGCTCGGTAAATGCTTTGATGTGGTACTCCAGTAGCGGAGCCTGCCAACGAGGCTCTAGTAGTTCCATGGAGGCTGTATATCGTGGATTGATTTCGAGAATCGTGATTTGGTTGTCGTCTGTTAATAAAAAGTCCACTCCCAATAGTCCCCGTAGCCCTAGGTGGTTCAAGAGTGTTCCAAGACGAAGTAAATCGTGTTCAACGGTTGGGGGTACCGAACTAACAATGGCTCCGT
>CETM01084831.1_pt1 | contig 27091 bp, 18 predicted proteins | sample 361451 | NCBI WGS metagenome assembly CETM01 (sample SAMEA2622690, study PRJEB7988) | marine metagenome | isolation source: saline water (ENVO:00002010), including
GACCAGTGGGAATACTCACGCCGTTTGGCTGTTGACGAGGCCTCTGATAATAAGATTGGTTATGTGCATTTGCGAGCAATGGGAAAAGCCAATATTGCAGAATGGACCAGAGAGTTTTACCCGATTTATAATCGGCCGGCTTTAATTGTAGATGTTCGGCACAACCGGGGAGGTAATATCGACAGCTGGATTTTGGAAAAGCTAGGACGTCAGGCATGGTTCTACTGGCAGCCGCGAGTAGGGAAGCCCTATTGGAATATGCAGTATGCATTCCGTGGTCACATGGTGGTGCTATGTAATGAAAAGACGGCTTCTGACGGAGAAGCATTTGCCGAAGGGTTTCGACGTCTGGGATATGGTGTCGTGATTGGCACGAGAACGTGGGGAGGCGAGATTTGGTTGAGTATTAACAACCGTCTTGTGGACAACGGGTATGCCTCGGCCGCTCAATCAGGAGTCTTCGGTCCTGAAGGGCAATGGTTAATTGAAGGACATGGTGTCGATCCGGATATTGTCGTGGACAATCTTCCGCACGCCACGTACCAGGGAAAAGATGCGCAATTGGAAGCGGCTATCAAATATCTCCAAAAGAGGATGAAAGAAGATCCTGTGAAGCTGCCTCAACCACCTCCATATCCCGTACGACCGGGAACTAAAAAAACGCCTCAGCGTTAAGCGGGCTGAGTAATCTGTCGCCAGTCTTCTAGGTGCAGTTCCACATTGCGTTGGCCGCGAAATTCATTAATCACGGGTTTAAAGACCACGTCGATCTGACCTTCGACCTGATCGAGCTCTTCGGCCCAGTCTCCCTGCCCAAAAGCGACAGCGCGTAGCGTCTTTCCATGCTGAGCCACTTTAACGCTGAGATGACGTTCACCACCCCCCATGCGTTTGGCCGAGCCTTTCACGATATCGACATTGCTGGCACAAAGAATGGGAGCCTGATTTGCGGCACCAAACGGTGCCAGCTGTTGTATGTGAACAATCGTTTGGGTGGTTAGCTGACTCAGTGGAACTTCAGCGTCGATCACGACTTCGACCAGGCGGTCTTCTTCGGTCACGCTTTCCTGAATGTATTCGCAGAAGGCCGAGCGAAAGGCATCCACTTGATTCTCTTCCACCGTGAGTCCGGCAGCAGCGGCGTGTCCCCCATGTTTGACCAGATGTTCAGTGCAGTGCTGCAAGGCTTCATGCAGGTTGCCTATCCCACCGTTGCGAGCTGAACCGACACCCGGTTTGACGCCCATTTGATCCAACGCGATCAAGATGACCGGGCGGCCATACTTTTCGGCAAGCCGGCCACTGACCACCCCAATCACTCCTGCATTCCATCCATGTCCGGCCAGTACAAACGCCGGATCGTTTTCCACGCTGTACTTTTCTTTGATTTGCTTGGCGGCTGCCAGGTTAATACTGCGTTCAATCTTCTTGCGGTCGTTATTGAGATTGTCGAGGTAGTCAGCAAGTTCCTGAGCACGCTGAGCATTCTCGGTAACCAGTAATTCCACTCCCAAAGGCGCCTGGCCCAGGCGGCCTGCTGCATTCAATCGGGGACCTATGTTAAAACCGATGTCCTGCGCATCGAATTGGCGTTTGGCGGACAACCCGGTCAGCTTCATTAGAGCAGCTAGTCCGAGTGGAGGTTGGTGCTTTAACGACCGCAGTCCGTGCGTCACGATGATGCGATTCTCGTCCTGTAGTGGTACCACGTCGGCTACCGTTCCTATCGCCGCAATCCCGACCGCCATCATCAGGAAGTCCCGATGAGCCGGTTTTACCCGAGTGGCTTCGCTGTCGAGTTGGCAGAGTGCCCAGGCTAGTTTCAATGCGACACCGGCTCCGCACAAACCGCCAAAAGGATAATCCGTTTCAGGCAAGCGGGGATGTACGATGGCATCCGCATTGGGAAGACGATCTCCAAATTCGTGATGATCGGTAACCACCACCTGAAGCCCCAGTTGTTTAGCAATGTCAATTTCATCCGCGTTGGCGATTCCACAATCGACTGAAATAATCAACTCCACTCCCTGCTCGTGATGACGTTTGATCTGATCGGCGTTCAGTCCATAACCGTCGGATATTCTATTGGGAGCGAAGTAGGTGACGTTCGCTTGAAGAATGGTCAGACACCGAAAGAGAATAGCAGAGGCCGTCATTCCATCAGCATCATAGTCGCCATAGATCAGGATTCGTTTTTGATCTTTGACGGCCTGATAGATCAATGCACTGGCAGCGGTGATCCCGGGAAGGTCTTCCGGAGGACGCAGGTCACTGAGTTTGGTGTCCAGAAAGGAAGCAATCTCGTCCGGGCTTTGAATGCCACGATTGAGTAATAACTGAGCGACAACCGTGGGGACATTGGCACGTGATTCGAGTTGCTCAACCTGATCAGGGTCAAAGGGGAGAATTCTCCAGCGTTTTTGCATGCTTCAACCCGTCCGTGCCTTGAATGCGTTGTTTAGTAGAATCTGTTGAGACCATTAGAAAAGGTTCAGGACTAGTTTAGCCAGTCATGAACCTGTTCGCCTCTTTTTTTTAATGATTCAGTTTACCGGTGTCAGTGGCGCATTGAGCCACGATGGGGAAACTGCAAAGCCGATTCGTTCGACTTACTTCTTCTTTTCGACGTGTGTCGTGTGACGACGCAGTCGAGGGCTGTATTTTTTCAGACTCAGCTTTTCACCGCCTGGTTTGCGTTTCATGGCGTAATTGTAATCGCCGGTTTCTTCGCAAACGAGAAAAATTGTTTCAGCCTTTTTCTTACTTCGACCTGCCATGGGGGCATCCTATCTGTTGGATTGGTATCAGGATTGTATCCACTTCAATGCTGCGAGTGATTTTTCCGTTAAAGGAACTATTTTAGCCGTGCCTACCAACGTTTGACAACGGGCTATTTCAGGGATTTTAACCGAGTTTAGGGCGTCGCATGCTCAACTGTCTTCCCGGTCAAAGTGTACCGGTTGTCATTAATCTGACATGAGCATTACCTGATTTGTCACTGGTGGAGCAGAATTCCTTGATTTTATAGTGTTCAACCTCTCATTAGATTGAAAATGTAATGCTTGATTTTTCCTGAGTATCCGATAGTTTTAAAGGAGAGAATCGCTGTATTGCGTCTTAGGTGCGCAGATTAATAGTTGAGTTCATGCGGTTAATGCAGACTCAATAAGGACAGAGAATATGTCAGAAGCTAACGATCCAAATCAAAATATAAATGATGGCCAGGTACCCCAAGTTCCGCCGGCTGTTCCTAAAGCAGCTCCTGCCGCAGAAGTATCGCAGCCAACCGCCGCTCCGGTTGCCTCCTCTGTACCCGCCGCTGCTCCTGCCGCCACGGCTGCACATAGTAATCCGGCGGAGGACCCGGCTGATGACATGGGGTCCGCTCATGGCAGTAGCTTTCTGCTGTTTCAGGCTGTCCCCAGTTGGATGTTTAGCCTGGCTGTGCATACGGTCATCCTGGTCATTATGGGATTAATGGTTTTGGTTTCACCTGTTGAAGAAATGCCGTCGCTGACGTCAGTGATGACCAAGAACGATTTGATTGAAGAAATCGTTGATGATTTAACCGATCCAATTGATGAACCGGTGGAAATCACTCCTACAGAAACACTCGAAGTCGACACCGAAGTCAATCCAATCGAAGATGTGTCGGAAGTGGAAGAAATCGATATTGCCGACGATGTCGAAGCTCCTGTGGCTGCCGTTGAATTTGAAAACATCGTCAATCAGGTTGCTCCTCAAACAGACCTCTTATCTTCGACCGAATCGGTGGTCGGTTCCGGCCTGACTGGTCGAGGTGCCGAAGCTCGGGGAGCCATGGTCCGGGAGTATGGTGGCACCAAAGAGAGTGAAGCGGCGGTAGCGATGGGACTCAAGTGGATAGCCAATCATCAAAACCCGGACGGTAGCTGGAGTTTCGATCATACGTTGGATGGGCGTCGATGTAACTGTGGCAATGTCGGACATCACAAGACTTCGTTCAATGGCGCCACAGCAATGGCATTGCTTCCATTTTTGGGAGCAGGTAACACGCACAAAAAAGGTGAATACAAGAAGCAAGTGGAAGCAGGTTTGTATTATCTGACACGGAGCATGAAAGTAAATGGAGCGACTGGTGACCTGACCGATACAGGTGGTAAGATGTATTCACACGGATTATGTGCTATCACATTAACCGAAGCGTTTGCGATGACCAAAGATCGCCAACTTATGGCTCCGGCTCAGATGTCCCTGAACTTCATCGTCTACGCTCAGGACCCGGTGGGTGGTGGCTGGCGTTATAAGCCACGTCAGGCCGGCGACACTTCGGTTGTTGGTTGGCAACTCATGGCACTCAAGAGTGGTCACATGGCTTATCTCAACGTCCCGAAAAATACGATTGCCGGAACGTACAAGTTTCTTGACAGTGTTGCCGCCAATAGCGGTGCGACCTATGGTTATACTTCCCCCGGTGCCGGTCAGGCCACAACAGCCGTTGGCTTGTTGTGTCGTATGTATCTGGGATGGAAGCAAGATGAACCTGCCTTGCAGCGTGGCGTGGAACAGCTTGATAAGTGGGGCCCGTCAGCGGGCAATATGTATTACAACTATTATGCAACTCAGGTCATGCGTCACCATGGCGGACCGCTGTGGGATAAATGGAATAAGACCATGCGTGACAGTCTGGTCGCTGCTCAAGTGCCAGGCAAAGGGCATGATGCAGGAAGTTGGTCAATGGGCAACGATCATGGATCTCGTAGCGGCGGGCGACTTTATAACACGGCGTTAGCAACAATGATTCTGGAAGTCTATTATCGCCATATGCCAATCTATGCTCAGCAGGCTGCTGAGGATGATTTCCCGCTGTAAGCATTCGGCGACTACCCTGCGAATCGAGGCCGGCAGGCAATGCGTATTCTTCCAGTGTTGGACGTATTAGACGCGATGGTGGTGCGAGGTATCGCCGGCCAGCGTGCCAGTTACCGGCCGATTCAAAGTCAATTGACATCCGAGTCAGATGCGGTGTCCGTCTGCCGTGCCTTTCAGCGTCATTTGGGGATCACCGAATATTATGTTGCTGACTTAGATGGGATCGAGCGTGACATTCCTAATTACCCGGTACTGCAATCTATCCTGCAGCCACAGTATCAACTTTGGCTTGATGCAGGATTCGCTTCGGCAGAGAAGCTTGCCAGCGTTATGGAGCGGTTGCCTTTGGAGCAACTACATCGAATCATCGTTGGCCTGGAATGCTGTTCAGGGATTGAGTCGTTGCAAGCGATGCAGGCTTGTGTGACTCCCGGCCAGTTAGCTTTTAGTTTGGATTTGCAGCAAGGCAAGCCGCTACTCCCGGAACATGCCAGTGAGCAGTGGCAGCAGGCTTCGGCCATCGACATTGCCTGTCAGGTTCTGGAACTGGGAATTCAAACGCTGATTGTGTTAGATCTGGCGGCAGTGGGAATGGGGCAGGGAACGCCGACGTTGGCTTTATGCCAGACGCTGCGAGAGCGTTATCCGAAGATGGAACTGGTCACCGGTGGTGGTGTGAGGGATCGAGGGGATCTGCAGGCCTTAGAGGAATCTGGTTGTGACGGCGTCCTGATCGCCTCAGCTCTACACGATGGTCGTTTAACTCGGGACGATCTTGCTCGCTACCTTTGATCGCAATTAGTCAAATTGCGGATCCTGTTTCTTGAGAAAGGCATCGATGCCGATGCGGGCATGGGAAGTGCTGCGGGCTGCAGCCGTCATGGCACCTGCAACCTGAAGTTGAGTTTCCAGTTGATCTGCTAATGACTCATTGAGGATACGCTTGGTCATCTGGATGGACTGTGATGAAGTCTTAGCAATGTCGACGGCCAGTTGATGTGCCCGGGCCCAGACCAAATCCTGTTCCACGACATCGTGTACTAATCCCAACTGCGTAGCTCGCTCTGGTTTGAGGGGTACGCCTGTCATTGCTAGTTCTGCCGTGACGGCAGCTCCTAGCCGAAAATTCATCAGAGTCATCGAGCTACCTGCTGCCAGCCCGCGATGAACTTCAGGCAATTGAAGCGTGGCCTCTGTGGATGCGATGATGAAATCGCTGGCTAGTGCCAGCGCAACGGCAGACCCGCTGGCCGGTCCGTTGAGTGCGGCAATGATAGGCTTGGGAAACCTAAGCATGGCCAACAGCAATTCATTTAACAGGTTAATATCCTGATGCGATGCAGCCACCTGATGCTGTTGTAATTCACCATGAAGTTGTCGCAGATCTGTTCCGGAGGAGAAGACTGCTCCCGCTCCAGTCAGGATTACCGCACGGACACTTTTTTCCTGATGCAAGTCATCCAAAGCCTGACGAAGTTGAATAAAGCCAAATCCGCCAATGGCATTGGCAGCCTCCGGATGATTGATCACCACTGTCCCACTTGGCACATTCTTCCTAACCTCAACGATTGACTGCATTTTTAGCTTACTTTCCCCCATCTAGTAGGGCTTCTGGCGAATATATTTATTGCTCTAATCGACCTTAGCCGATAACCTGAAGGTAGTAACTACAGGCCGGCTAAGCAAGGTAAAACACTTCAACTGTAAATACGATCGATGACAAACCCTTACAACCCACAACATGGAAATCATGCTTTTACTTCTTTGCACGGGAGGACTCGTGAAGGGCTGGTAATGCACGATCGGCGTGGGATGCTCAAGGCAAGTATGGCGGGACTGGCAGGACTGTCTCTGCCGGGGCTGTTGAAAAACCATGCTTTGGCAAATGCAAGTGGTAAACCATCAAGTAAAGGGAAGAGTGTCATCCTGCTTTGGATGGCTGGTGGGCCATCGCATCTTGATACGTGGGATCCAAAACCGGATCGCCCCTTTGAAAATCGCGGGCCGTTTGGAGTTACCAGTACAAAGCTTCCGGGTGTTCACATCTGTGAACATCTTCCTAAACAGGCAGCGATGCTGGATAAGATGTCGATCATTCGCAGCGTCGATTGTCGAGGCAGCAATCATCAACCAAACAAAGTGATGCAAACCGGTGACCGTACGGCGGCGCCTCGGGTGAACCCCAAGGGAGATAAGATTCCCTGTTTTGCATCGATCATTGCCAAAGAAAAAGGCGCTAATGATCCGTCCATGCCGGCCTATGTTGCTTTTGAGAAGCATTCATCCCATGTAGGTTATGCTGGACACCTCGGTCGTAAATACAATCCGTTTTTGGCAAACAAAGCTTGTCGCCTACCTGTCTACACAAATGTGGGCGTGGATACCGGGCAGACGTCCGGAGCAGATATTTTTGCAATGCCGGCCGGACTAACGATTGATCGAGTTCATAATCGTCGTAAGCTTGTGAAACAATTTGACCGGATGAAAAGCGGACTGGATATCCAGGGCGATATGGAAGCTCATGATACCTATGGTCAGCAAGCGGCCGATATGTTGTTGGGACGAAAAGCACAGGAAGCGTTTGATATTACCCGTGAGCCTCAAAAGTTTCGTGATCTATACGGTAAGCATCTGTGGAGTCAGCAGGTGTTGATTGCCAGACGGTTGGTGGAAGCAGGCGTTAGCTTTGTCACTTTGGATTTGAGCTACCACACCGCGTCAGGTACCTGGGATAACCATGGGATTCCTGGTGGAGTCTATGGAGGCATTACCAAAGGTTTGGGGCCGCTACTGCCATTGTTCGACCATTTCTATACGACCTTGATTATGGATCTTGAGCAGCGTGGCTTGCTGGATGACACACTGGTCATTGCGATGGGTGAATTCGGGCGGACACCAAATATCGGAACTCAGGAAAGTGTCGATGGTCGTAATCACTGGCCAGTCGTGATGAGTATGTGCCTTGCCGGCGGTGGCCTACGTCACGGGCAGGTCATTGGCTCAAGTGAACGTGATGGCAGTGATGTGCGGACGCGTCCGGTCACTCCCGGAGATATTGGTGCAACCATCTATAAACATATGGGTGTTCCACTGGATGTTACCTATGAAGATGAAAAGGGACGTCCCAACTTCTCGATTCTTGATGGCCAACCGATCAAAGAACTTTTTTAGTTCCCCGCAGGCCCCGGCAATTGCTGCGCTGCGGTTATAGCGATTGTAAAGGTTATAACCAGCTCAGATTTTTTCTCAAATTTGAGTGATTGTATTCGTCGATAGAAGAGATGCCTAGTAATAGAATCTATCGGCGAATGGATGCGTCGAGTCCCTTAAGCAACTCATGGAGTGGGGCTCAGGTATTATGAAACCACACATCCACCTATATCCTCTCATTCGCCAGTTTTTCCTCGGAGGCTTGCTTGCTGCTTTAGTAGTAAGCCTGCTACTAAAACCCGTAGCTGCAGCCGAGTTCTCTGCGGACGTACCGCATCCGGCGGTCGCTCGTATCATGTCAGTGGAAACCAATGCGGCTTCCTTTGGCTCTGGTACGCTGGTCTATAAACAGGGTAAACACGCTTTGTTAGTGACCAACCATCATGTTATCAGGGACTCGAAGGAAGAAATCCTAGTCTCCTTCCCCAATGGATTTCGCTCGTCGGCAAAAGTAGTCGCCAGTGATCCCACCTGGGATTTGGCAGCGTTGTTGATCTGGAGTCCGGCGATGGATGCGGTGGCGATTACCAAAACAGCTCCTGAGCCTGGAGAACGATTGACGATTGCCGGTTATGGTTCCGGACGATACCGAGCGGTCTCTGGTATTTGCTCACAATACGTTTCGCCCGGACTGAGCCAACCCGCTGAAATGGTGGAACTTAAAGCGGTAGCGCGACAAGGAGACTCGGGAGGACCTATTTTCAATCAAGAAGGTGAATTGGCTGGCGTGTTATTTGGAGCTGGCTGGAGAACGACTGCCGGAAGCTATAGTGGTCGAGTCAAGAAATTTCTCGATCCGGTAGTGGGCCGCATGCAGAAATCGCAAATTGAAAAACCGACGGTAAAAGATACTGAAGCTAAACCGGACCCACAACCAGCAGACCCAATAGAACAGCCTCAGGCAACGATCACTGGTTTACAATCAGAACCACTGCCGGTAGTTACTGAGCCTATGCGGGACGCACTTGTTGCTGACACTCCATTGGAACCAAATAGTGTAGACGAGGTAACTTCTACAACTCCGGCAACGACCGATCCTGAAAACTCTGAAAGCAGCTTTCCAAATGATGGCGAGGTAACAGAAGTTGCGGTGGAAGAAAGCGGAGAAGCCGAAGCGACGCTGATTGATGAAAGCTTCTTTGAAAACAATGCCAGGGAAACTTCCACCATGGAAGAATCACAGGATTCCACCCCAATAGACGTCGAATCTCCAGCGACGCCCTCTGTAGCGACAGAGGCCAATGCCGAAGTGACGACCACGAATTCGATGGAATCAGATGTGTCAGACAGTCCCGATTCCAGCTCGGATGTTGTTGCCGAGCAAGTCGATTCAGCGACAGAGACGCCGCAAACAGAGGTGGAAACAATCTCTGAATCGCCAACGTCGGATTCTCAGAAAGTGGATCTCAGTCCCGAGGGATTTGAATCGGCAGATAACATCATCGGTTGGCAACAGTTGGCCGGAGATACCTTGTTGCAGCAAATCCGGACGGTACTGGCCGCAATAGGATTCCTCGCCATTGTTGTGCAACTTGCTCGGAGGTAATTCCATTTCAACTTATCAGGGGCAACGTTCGGCTCTCTGGGCTTAATCGCAGTATAATGATGGTTTATCTGACCTCTAGACTGCGAGAATATTGATCATGCCACGAAGAAATTCGAATGTAGACCGTCGGGAATTTTTGGCCGGCAGTAGTGCAACACTGGCACTGGGTTCGACGCTACAGGCGAACAAATCATTGGCAGTCACTGAAAACCATATGACATTGGGATTTAGTACGTATGGCTCGCGGGGGATTGCCACCGAAGCAGTCGTACCAATGCTCAAAAAAATCGGCTATGACGCCGTCGAGATCACTTGTACCAAAGGATTCGATGCTGCTCCGGAAAACGTCTCAGCTAAGCGGCGTCAATTAATCCGTCAGACTTTGAGTGATACGGGCCTGCAGCTCACTTCGATCATGGAGCATACGACACCGGATGCGAATAGAGCAGTGAATGACGCCAATCTTGTAAGGATGCAGAAAGCAGTTGAATTTGTTGCTGAAATTACCGACAGGAAGCGAGTCGTTATTCAAACCGTGCTTGGCGGCGGAGCCTGGGAAAGCAAGAAGAATCTGTTTGTCGACGAGGTTGGTCGATGGGTGGAAAAGACAGCAGATTCCGGTGTGACGATTTGCATTAAACCTCATCGCGGTGGTGGAATGGACAATCCGGAAAAAGCATTGTGGATCATGAAACAACTCGGAGATCCCGGACGTTTGCGTATGGTGTATGACTTTAGCCACTATATTTATACTGGCTTAGAGTTGGTGCCTACGATCAAACAAGCTGCGAAAAAGACGGCCCATATCGCGGTGAAAGATACAGTCCTCATGAAGGACGGGAAGTTTCGATTCGAACTTCCTGGAACGGCGGGGACGATTGATTATAAAACACTGCTCAAGCATTTTTATGCATTGGGTTATCGGGGAGACATTTCGTGTGAAGTCTCAGGAATGGTGTGGAGCAAATCGGAGTATGACCCTCGTCAGGCCATGCTGGTGTGCTATGAAAATGTGGCCAGGTCGTTTCAACAAGCCGGTATTCCCAGACCAAAGACACAACCCGCGGAGGAAGCAACTAAGTGATACAACGCCGCCGTATTCCCCTTCTCTATTTGGTTTTGGCTCTACTCTGGAAACCTGTTGGACCAACGTTCGCGCAGGCTGATCCTCGTCAGGACATTCTTGATGAGTTGGCAGAAGAGTATCGCTCAGGTCTGTTGGGTGTTTATCAGGACGCGAAAGGAAATTCGTTCACTCGTATCGACAGGTCGCTGTCGTTTGACTGGCAAAACCAGACTGCGGATTCACGGTTGGCGACGACTCAATTCGAAGCCGTTTGGGAAGGTTTGGTCTTTTTTCAATCCGTTGGCAAGCACGTACTATACCTCCAGGCCGATGGTGAGGTGCAATTGGAATTTGGTGATCAGACCTATTCAGAGCGAAAGCAACCTCTTGGGTTAATTGCGACCGATGAATTAGAGATGCAGTTTGGTTGGCATCCAATTCGGATCACCTTTAAGTCTCCGGAAAACGGAGGACGATTAAAGCTGTTTTGGCAGGGGCCCTCATTTAGACTCGAACCGATTGGTGGCCAGTTCCTGTTTCATGCGACACAGGATACCATCGAAGACAAATATAGTCGCGGCGAAGCATTAGCTCACGCATTGCGATGTGCTCGTTGTCATCAAACTCCGTTCGTTCAGGACTCGCTGGGCCCGGCACCGTCACTGGCCCACTTCCGTGACTATATCCAGCCGACCTGGTTGATGGAGCGACTCCAGCAAACCGCCACGAAACATCAGGGAGAGGAAAACCAGAGTAACCATCGAATGCCAGATTTTGGATTCAGTCAGGACGAAGCCAAATCAGTAGTGGCTTATCTCTTTCAGAACTCAAAAAATCCGGAACCTGCTGGTGAATTGCTTCCTGCCGGAGATGTCGCTGCCGGAAGAAAAGTGTTTGCTTCGGTCGGATGTGTGGCTTGCCATCAAGCGGATTCGCTGGGTGAAGCCGGGTTATTTGATGGGGGAAGTCTGGATACGATTTCACTGAAGCGGAAGGATGACTTCTGGCTGCAGTGGTTTAAAAATCCTGAGGCGGTGAATGCTCACCATCGCATGCCCAAAGTGAGTTTGACTCAGGAAGAAGAGACCAACGTTATCGCCTATTTGAAAAGTCTGGAACCTCCCCGTAGTACGCTTCAGATTGATACCTACTTGTTTGATGAAGCGTTAGCGGCACAGGGTAAGCTTTTGGTTGAAGCCGCTGGTTGTGCAAATTGCCATGAGTCCAAACCTGTCGAAACCAAACAGCCGCTTACGTTTGAAAATTCGTTGGGATGTTTGGAAACACTGGATCGCTCTAAAAACCGGCCTGCTTATTCACTCTCGAATGAAGAAAAATCAGCTCTGACTGAATTTTTTGCCCAAGTCAAATCAACCAATTCCGATACCACGCAGGCTTTATTGGTGCGGCAGAATAATTGCTTTCAATGTCATGCGAGAAATGAGTCTGTTGGTATTGCCAGTCAGTTGGACCGGATTGGCCGCCTGGTTACAGAATTAGATGAATTGAAACCAGCATTGGCGCCACCTTCACTCAATTCTGTAGGTGATAAAATGCATGATCAGGCGATTGCCGGTGCGATTGCCAGAAAAGCCTCGGTGCGTCGACCGTGGCTGCATGTAAGAATGCCTCAATTCGGTTTTGATGACGAGCAATTAAAAGCATTGACTGCATGGTTCGTGGAGAAAGACCGAGTGGATGATGCGTTGATTGAGTTGCATCGTCAGAGGACCGTCGGATCGGTGAAACCACGACCTGCGGAGGAAGAACTTCATCAGGCAGGAAGTCGATTGGTAACGACGGATGGCTTTGGATGTACCAGTTGCCATCAGGTTGGCAGTGTTGTTCCGCCGAAAGCTCCACTGAATGCCAAGGGGCCGGATCTTTCGCTGCTCAATCAGCGTATTCGCAAGATCTGGTTTAATCGGTGGGTGAGTAATCCCGCTCGTATGGTTCCGCGGATGGAAATGCCGTCGGTGCAGTTGGCTGTACGTGGCGTTTTGGATAATCACCTGCCACACCAACTCGAGGCTGTTTGGGAAACGCTCAACACCGAAGGTTTCGAGCCTCCGGCACCCGGGGCTGTGCGAATCGCACGTCAGTCCGGAATCAAAGGCGTCGACTCGGGTACCAAAGTTATTACTGATGTGGTTTTTCATCGCGAATTGCAATACATCAAGCCGGCACTGCTCGGTCTGAGAAATCGACATAATCTGCTGTTTGATATGGAAGCAGGAACATTCCTCGGGTGGTGGCAGGGGGATCTTGCTCGTCAACGGACGAAGGGAAAGGTTTGGCTGTGGGAAACGGCCGGTGAAAGTTGGGATGGTCTGGAATTGGAGGAAGGATTTCGCGGCGTTCCTGATATTCAGTTGATGACCTCCGACGGTACGATAGTTCCACCACAAACGGTTGGCCAATTTCGCACCTCTTTAGATAGTTGGGAACAATTGGAAAACGGACTGCGAGTTAGTCAACGTTTTCAATTTGTATTGGAAGGAAAGACGCACTGGATTCGTGTCGTGCAACTGTATCGGGAAATCTGGGAAGGTGAATTAAATCATGCCCGAGCTGGTATCGAGCGAGTGATCCAATTTGAGCAATTACCTCCCGGGGTAAAGCCCTTGATTGGTATTGGCCCGAGTGCACTCGAACACCATGTCGATGAGAGCCAGCATTTTCTTTCCGTATCAGGTCAGCATGGCAGGCGATGGGTAGAAGTTACTGCGGAACCTATCGTTGTTGAGGATTCCTATTTTGCCGTGATCAGTCAGCAACCGGAATTGAAGATGCAATTCCTTAGCAATTTGGAAGTGGATCGATTTCCTCCACTGGATGTTCAGCTCGCTCCACCTGAAGCAGCGACATTAAATGTCATTCCGGGTATTACCACAACACGCCTTCCGTTTTTTGACGAATTCATGCCGACAGGAATTGATTGGGATGATGATGGTACGTTATGGATTACTTCGCTGAAGGGGCGTGTGTGGAGTGCCAGGGATACCGATAGCGACGGGATGGAGGATCAGCTCCAAAACGAGCTCCACGAATTAGCGGCGCCTTATGGAGTCCATGCAGGAAAGAATTATATCGATGTTATCAATAAATATGCCCTATTGAGAATGTTTGATGAAAACCAGGACGGCGTTTATGAGCGTGTCCAAACGGTTGCTGCCGGGTGGGGGCATACCGCAGACTATCATGACTGGGCCGTCGGTCCTGTCAGTGATGGAAAGGGAGGCTATTTCATTACAACGGCATGTCAGCAGGATGATCGCAGTCAGGCTGCCGCAAAATGGAGAGGGGTGATTTTACATTTAACTCCGCGTCAACCTACGGTGAATAACCCTTATCTGTTTGAAGTTAAGGTGCATACCGAAGGTCATCGCTTCCCGATGGGATTGGCGCGAAACCAACAGGGTCAGCTTTACGTTTCGGATAATCAAGGAAATTACAATCCTTACAACGAAATCAATTATGTGCTCCCGGGGAAACATTTTGGATTTATCAATAAGCTCGAACGGATGGGAGACGCGCGACCTGAACTGACGCCACCCGCGATTGATATGCCTCACCCGTGGACACGTAGTGTTAACGGAATTTGTTTCTTAGAAACCCCTGTTGCTGTTCGTAGAATTCGGGGAGGCAATGTCTTTGGTCCCTTTGAGGGGCATATGGTGGGATGCGAATACGATACGCGACGCCTGATTAGGATGAGTTTTCAAAGGGTGGGTGAGACGATTCAGGGGGCTGCTTATCCACTGACACTTGATCAGCCCGACGGTAGCGAGCCGTTATTAGGACCCTTAGCAGTTTCCGTTTCACCTCGAGGTGAGTTATATGTTGCTTCCATCCGTGATAGTGGCTGGGGAGGTGCCAACAACATTGGTACGCTGGCAAAGATGGATTTCGCGACAGCCAAACTACCTGCCGGAATCGCTGAAGTGAAAGCACTTCAGGACGGGTTTGAAATCCTATTTACAGCCCCGGTAGACGCTCAGCGAGCACTGAATTTGGAAAACTATTCAGTGCAATCCGCGACGCGTGTCTCCACGACGTCTTATGGAGGCTCGGACCAGCAACGACGTACAGATCGACTTACAGCGGTTAAGCTTGCAGAAGATCGACATTCGGTCAGATTAACAGTGGAAGCGTTGCGAGCAGGATTTGTTTACGATATCCGCATTCGAAATCTGAATGCCGATGACAGCACGTTCTTTCCGGCTGAAGCGTACTATACGCTTAGAACAACTCCTGCTGAGTAGAGGCGGGTTGAATGCACTCCGGGTCGTCGTTCTTAACACGGTTAACTCGAGTTGAAACCGGTGTGATGGTAAATTCGTCCATCTGATTTAGACTATTAGGTGTGACCAGTAATCGGTGTAGATAGTCGAGGTCATTTGTTTGTGGATTGAGCCAGGTGTCGTAGTCTGACGGTGCCAAAATAACAGGCATGCGATGGTGAATGTTTTTCGTACGTTCGTTGGCATCGGTGGTAATGATCGACGTGGTCCACCAGGGAGCAGTATCTGGTGGAGCCTGAGGTGGAGTCCAGGTTTCCCAGAGGCCGGCAAAGGCGAAGGGAGTATGGTCCTGATGGTGGATATACACGGGTTGTCTGGAAGAGCCATCAGGCTTCCACTCGTAGTAACCGTCAGCCAGGATCAGGCAGCGTTGACGTTGAAAGGCATCGCGAAATGAAGGCTTTTCGCGAATGGTTTCACTGCGGGCATTGATCATCTTTCCAGCCATTGTATTGTCTTTGGCCCATCGAGGAATGAGTCCCCAGTGCATGCGACCATAATGTCTTTGACCATGATTCCAGATCAACGTGGCGATTGTGTGGGTCGGGGCGATGTTGTATTTAGGTGCCAGAGTGATGTCAGCAGGTACATCAAACAAGAAATGTTCGCCCAGCGTGTTGAGAGACGTTTGTAAGGTAAATCGACCACACATCACTAAGCACTTTCACTGCGTCGGTCTTCAATAAAATCTCGCAGCGTACTGTCCATATCATGAGTTGGTAGCCAGGACGTACTACTTAGGATCTTGTTGATGTTGGCGATCGGTAGAAAATTCTCGCCCGGTTTGCTTTCGATCACAGATTTGTTGATCGACAATAGTTTCTGTAGGGTGTCAAAGATCGCGCCGGATCGGATTGCTCGCCCACTGCCAACGTTATAAATTTGCCCGGCTTCACCTTCGGTGGCCAGGATATGGTAGGCCTGAGCGACGTCACGAGCATCCGAATAATCGATCCAGGTATTGAGATTGTAGACTTCGAGTGGCGACTCAGCAGACTGTAACTTGTCATGCCATTCGGGGATCAGTAGCGAGCCGGTTTGTCCGGGACCTGTGTGCTGGAAACTGCGAGCAATGACGACGGGTAAACGATCCTGTAAGTCCAGCAACGACTGTTCTGCCAGAAGTTTACTTTTGCCGTATCCATTGTCAGGCGTTAATGGATGATCTTCAGCGACCTGGGTGAGTTGGCTGTACCGAGATCCGTAGACATAGACACTGCTGGTAAAGAGGAGTCTTGGAACCGATGGTAATCGAAGACAACATTCGGCTACATGCCGCGTACCATTAATGTTGACCTGAATGGCCTCTGCAGACGGCTCTTTATCTCCACATCGCGAGCGAACACTAATTGCGGCAAGATGGTAAACGACGTCCGGATTGAACTCAGCAATTTGTTGTGTAATACCGATCGAGGCCGGCTGCGTAATATCCCACACTCCGGTTGTGAGTTGTTCGGATAAATCCAGTCGGCAGTGATTCGTTCGCGTCAACGCCAGAACCGTATCGCCGCAGTCTAGCAGATGACCGATGAGGTGGCTTGCAACGAAACCATTTGCCCCTGTGACGACCGCACGCACTATACCGTTCCTGTTATCTTAACTACCGATCTTGATTTCTCGTTCGATCCGTTGGAGGTCTTCTTCCACCATCATCGTGACTAACTGCTCGAAAGAGATTTCAGGTTCCCAGCCCAGCTCAGTTCTTGCTTTGGTGGGATCACCAAGCAGCGTCTCAACTTCGGCGGGGCGATAAAACCGTGGATCGACGCCTACGTAATCTTCCAGTTTGAGACCGACTGTATCGAATGCGATTTCACAGAATTCTCTTACAGAATGTTGCTCTCCGGTGGCAACAACATAGTCATCAGGTTTATCAGCTTGAAGCATCAGCCACATGGCGTTGACGAAATCACCGGCAAATCCCCAATCGCGTTTTGCCTCGAGATTACCCAGCAGCAATTTGTCTTGCACACCTAGTTTGATTCTGGCGACACCGTCAGTGATTTTCCGTGTGACGAACTCCAAACCTCGCAGCGGTGACTCATGATTGAAGAGGATCCCGTTACTAGCGAATAAGTCATAGCTTTCTCGATAGTTAATAGTGATCCAGTAACCGTAGACTTTAGCAACACCGTAAGGACTGCGTGGATAGAACGGAGTACTTTCGGTTTGTGGAGTTTCCTGCACCTTGCCAAACATCTCGCTACTGCTGGCCTGATACATGCGAATCGCCGGGTTCACCTGACGAATCGCCTCCAGAATTCGAGTCACACCCAAGCCCGTCGTTTCGCCGGTCAGAATGGGTTGAGACCAACTTGTAGGCACAAAACTTTGAGCTGCCAGGTTATACAATTCCGTCGGTTGCGTTTCTTCCAGTAATCGCACTAGAGAAAGCTGATCAAGCAGATCTCCCTGATGGATTTCGATGTCCTCGCGGATGTCCGTAATTCTTTCCAGGGTTTCTGTACTGCTGCGGCGCATCATGCCATGGACCTGATAACCCTTATCCAGCAAGAGCTTTGCTAGATAAGCGCCGTCCTGACCTGTAATTCCGGTAATCAGAGCCGTACGCGACATGCCATTTTTCTCGAAGGTTAACGAAGTTACGTTGGTTATTCTTCCGAGGATTCTTCAGCGGAGTTCTCTTCTGGTGCATCAGAAACTTCCTGAGCGTCAGCCGCTGGTTCAGCCGCGGCAGCTTCATCTTCTTCAGTGATTTCCTCGGGAGGAATTCGCACCACCGCTGCAATTTGATCATCGTCAGTCTTCATGACGCGAACACCTTGCGTGTTACGACCAACGACACTGATTTCGACAGCGCGGATTCGCTGGATCTTACCGCCCTTGGTCATCATCAGAACTTCATCTTCGTCATCGACACGAACAATGTCCACGACCTTTCCGTTACGATCAGTCGCTTTGATATCACGCAGCCCTTTTCCGCCTCGATTCTGAGTGCGGTAGACCTTGCTGGATGACTCACTGCCATCGACGTCATCACGATTCGGTCCAAACGGAGTTCGTTTTCCATAACCATTTTCACAAATGGTCAATAAGTCGGCGGTTGGATCGGCAACGACCATCCCGACTAAGGCATCGCCGTCCTGAATATTGATACCTTTGACACCGGAAGTGTTGCGTCCCATCGGTCGGGCGTCTTCCTGAGCGAAGCGAATCGCCATCCCTTCGGCTGTAGAAAGTACGATTTCGTCGCCGGGTTTCACGAGAGCGACATCGACTAACTCATCATCATCTTTGAGTTTGATTGCGATGATTCCACCTTTCTTTGGCCGGCTGTAAGAGGAGAGATCGGTCTTTTTGACCAGCCCGCGACGAGTTGCCATCGCTAGGTAGTGATCTTCCAATTTGAAATCTCGCACGGGGATACAGTCGAGAATCTTCTCGCCTTCGTCCAAATTGAGAAGATTGATGACGGCTCGTCCCTTACTCCCTCGACCGAGTTCTGGGATGTCATAGACTTTTTGCCAGTAGACTTTTCCTTTGGTGGTGAAAAAGAGCAGGTAAGCGTGAGTACTGGCCACGAAGAGATGTTGAATTGGATCTTCTTCTTCCACGGTGGCACCCTTAAGGCCTTTGCCACCACGACGTTGAGCTTTATAGGTGCTCGACGGAATACGCTTGATGTAGCCTCGATGGCTGATCGACACGACCATGGTTTCTTCTGTGATCAGATCGTCCATGTTGACGTTGCCAAGTTCCAGATTGGATATCTCAGTACGTCGATCATCGCCATGCTTGTTACGAATGGTGGTTAAGTCATCTTTGATGATGTTAAGAATGTTTTGGCGATCTCCAAGAATCTCCAAATAGCCACTGATCTCATTGAGCAATTTGCCGTGCTCGTCGCCCAGCTTCGCCTGTTCAAGATTGACCAACTGCCCCAACGTCATTCTTAGAATGGCGTCGGCCTGTACCGCGGTGAGGTGATAAACGTCAGCTTCTCCACGTTCAATTTGGAATTGTTCGAATCCGGTATCGCCTAATGCTCGTTTCAACATCGGAGCAGGGCATTCAAAACCCATCAGGCTGGTTTTTGCTTCGGCATGACTGGAGGAATCACGGATAATCTTGATGATCTTGTCGATGTCTGCCAAGGCCAGCAACTGCCCTTCGACAACATGCTTTCGCCGTCGTGCTTTTGCCAGTAGGAACTGAGTGCGACGACGAATCACTTCGACGCGATGACGGATATATTCCTCAAGCATCTCCTTGAGATTGAGCGTACGGGGCTTACCGTCGACTAGTGCCAGCAGGATGATGGAGATCGTTTCCTGTAGGTTGGAGTACTTATACAGTAGGTTGAGTACGACGTCAGGGTTTTCGTCACGCTTGATGTCGATCACGATCCGGACCGGTTCTTTTAGGTCAGATTCATCGCGAATTCCCGAGATCCCTTTGACTCGTCCGTCATTGACTAGTCCGGCAATCTTTTCGACGACTCGATCCCGGTTCTGCTGGAATGGAATCTCAGAAACAATAATTCTTGAACGGCCGCGGTCTAATTCCGTTATGGATGCTTTGGCACGGACGATGACCGTCCCACGACCTGTCAGATAGCCTTTACGGATACCACTGCGACCACAAATGGTTCCGCCAGTTGGGAAATCCGGTCCTTGCACGATTTCCAGTAAATCCATGATCGGTGTTTCTGGCTCATCGATCAGCGTGACTAGAGCATCACAGACTTCCCGCAGATTATGGGGAGGGATGGAAGTAGCCATTCCCACGGCAATCCCGCTGGTTCCGTTAACCAGAAGGTTGGGAAACTTAGCTGGTAGGACGGTGGGCTCTGTTCTGGTCTCGTCGTAGGTCGGAGTGAAATCAACGGTATCGAGCTTAATGTCTTCCAGCATAAGGCTGGCTGCGGATGACATGCGAGCTTCTGTATATCGCATCGCAGCTGCCGGAAGCCCGGCAATCGATCCGAAGTTCCCCTGTTTGTCCACCAGGACATGACGCATATTCCATTCCTGTGCCATGCGGACAAGTGTTGGGTAAATGACGCCTTCACCATGGGGGTGGTAGTTGCCCGACGTATCTCCGGCGATCTTAGCGCATTTAACGCGATGAGAGCCTGGCGAGAGATTAAGGTCGTTCATAGCCACCAGAATGCGTCTCTGTGACGGTTTCAGACCATCACGGACATCTGGTAAGGCTCGAGAGACAATTACGCTCATCGCGTAAGTGAGATAGCTGTTTTTGAGCTCGTCTTCGATCGGTAAGTCGATCAGAGTTCCATCCGTGTAACCATCGTCTCCCTGATTTTCGTCTTCAGGAAGGATTTCATCGCTAGACAATCGTCTGTCCTTTCAGCGTCGATTTTAGATAAGAAAACCCCTGAAAAATAAGCCTCAAATGCCTCAGTCTCAGGTGTTTTTACATATCCAAATTCTACCAAATTCAGGGGGGTAAAACAATTACCCGGAAGCAAACTAATGAAGTCCCTAAGTAACTGAAAATAAAGAACTTACATGCGTTTAGAAGAAATAATTGCAGGGTCTGACGAAGCGGTGTTCTCAAGCCCGTCTGCGGGGTCGTTCAGAGCGCACGTGCAGAGCTACAGGTTACCGTGTTGGTAATTCGCTTTTGAGAGTCAAAAAGTGAGAAAAAGCGAGTATGAGTAGTGAAACGGATTTGAAAGATGAACTACTAACCTGCCGGGTCGAGCCACTTTTGCCATTCCAGAAACATCAGCACCGTGGAAGTTGTCACTGCAAAGAAGGACAACACCAACAACATTGTGTAGACGTTCAATCGAACTTTCTGTTTCATCATGGATTCAAACCCGTTGTTTGAGCAGCCTGAAGACTAGTTTAGGTTAGTAATGACGTTGTCGTCTTTACGAATCTGTCCCTTTTGATATTCGGGAATGATTTCGCAAACCGCAGAGCTGGGCTGTGTTTCCCGGATCTGGACTCGACCCAGATAAAGTGCTCCACGATAGACATCCAGTTGATGTCCGATTCGCAGGCCATCATCCTGCCCCAAAGAAATCTGTAGTAGATCTTTCTGAATTGCGATCACTCGGCCATCAAGAGCTGGTGGTTTGTCCAACACGTCTGTGAACTCATCGAGTCCATTACGTTGGACGACATTGGACAGTCGGCCAATTTGATTACGTAGCTGACTTTCCCGCTCTTCAGCCTGCAGTTTAATACTCTTTAGATGATTTACATCATCGGTCAGCGTCAGGATCTGTGCAAAGAATGTATCCGTACGTTGCTGAGCATCGTGAATGTCTTTGCGGAGCCCTTCGACTTCAGTGGTTAGCTGCTTTTTAGTTGCCTCCGCAATTCTTAAGGCATCCGATAGGTCATTACTTCGAGCTTGTGTCGTTTTAACGATTTCCTCTTTATCGGCCAGATCCGCAGCTATAGCTTCGACCTGAGTTTCCAAGGCTGCCAAAGCATAGGCTCTTGCCACCCGTTCCCGCTTCAAACTCGCCTCCACGATGGACTTTTCATTTTCCAGCGTACTACGGAGGTTTTCCAGATTGCCGTTTTGTTTTCTTACTTCTTCAGCCTCAAGGTCCAGCCTAACGTGACTTTGGTAAACCGTGAGTGAGAATCCCATGAACAGTAAGCTCATGATGAAAATCAAAACTGTGAAGATTTTTCCAATCAGTGTCATGACACTAATGCTTTCCTAAACGAATAACCAACGGTTAGTTCGGGGTAAACCAGGGCTCGAATCTGGGGTAAACACTCCAAATTCAAGTGTCATCCCTGCAAATCATAAGCAATTTATACAATCGCTCATTCTTAAAATTCGGACGAACGCACCCACTGAAATCAATATAAGTCTCACTTTTTACCAATGTCAATCAATTACTGTTAATCTGGGTAATCTATAGATTGAGATAAACCTGCTAGCGTTTGCTAAAGACGAGGGTGTGGTGGGGGTAATCAGTTACCGCAAATCATGCAATAAAACCCTAGGAATTGAGTTAATTACGTTGGTTTTCGAGTCTGTGACACTAGCGATTTTCCAAGAGAAACAAGTGCAATTAGCCCGCAGAGAATCGCAAATAAATCACCATTGTTTAAATAAAAACTATCTGTAACCGACCGTCCCACCTTGGCGATTACAAATCCAGCCTCTTTCTTTTCGACGGAACTCAATATTTCACCGGTCGTCGAGATCCAGGCAGAAATTCCAGTATTCGCAGCCACTAGATTGGGACGCCTCATTTCGACTGCTCGCATTACATTACTCCGCAGATGCAGATCGAGCATAGAGGAGCCCCAAAACCAGCCATCATTAGTTAAGTTTAACATGACATCGGGTCGCCGCTGATTGGCATCAACGGTATTCATCATCTTGCGGATGCGATGGGGGACAGTACTTTCAAAACAGATGTTCGGGCTGAATTGGACGCCATCAATTTCAAAGCGGATATCGGACGTGCCCGGAGCTAACGCACTGATTGGCAGCAGGCCATAGAGTGCCGGAAAGACTTCACCAAGAGGTATGTACTCGCCAAACATCACCAGATGGTTCTTGTGGTACAAGTCCAGCACTTCTCCGTTTTCAGAAAGTAGCACAGCCGTGTTGTAGGACGGAGTATGTGCTTTGGTTAGATCGACAGCACTGGTGCCACCGATCAACATCGCTTTACCTAGTCCGCTTTCATCCTGATTGCCATTTAAATAATTCAACAGTTCCGAGTGCTGTTGACGCTGAGCGGATTGCACTCGACTCGCCCATTGCCTGACAGATTCCTGATCTTCTTCCACCTGATCGGGTTGTGCCGGTACATGGAGATGTTCAGCGCCGTTTTCAGTCACAAGAAGAGGGCCGATCGGATACATCGACTCAGGCCAGACCAGTAGATCGAGTCCGGTTTCTGCTCCCAACGCTCGTATCGACTGGTCATTATACGTCCTTTGTTTCTCCTGCTCTTTTTCCATGAACTCTTCATAAGGCAGTTCGAACTCGGTATAGGTCACTCCCTGAATCAATCCAACTGAAACAGCTGGCTGATCCTGAGCGATTGGACTGTTGAAGGCTTCGAGACGTGCCACACCATATCCGTAAGTACCACCTAATAAAACTGCAAAGCAGAAAACTTCTAAGGCAATAGGGCGGCACGAACGGTTTGATTCCTTTCGTGCCTGTAAGAAACTGTTGATTTGATACAACAGGCCCGCTCCCACAACGAGAATAAATGAAACAGCAAATCCTCCGCCTAAGTCGGAGATCTGAATAAGCCACAATTGACCGGTTTGAGAATGAGACAGCGATCCCATCGAGAATCCTGAAATCACATATCCTCGTATCCATTCGACGCAGACCCAACCGGTAGCCGCTGCGTATGCCAGTGGTATTTTTAACTGGTGGTGGATCGTGCGCGCTGTGAAGACAAACAGGGGCAGATAAATTCCTAAGTAAAACGACAAGGCTGCCCAGCCGAAGTAGGTCGTCCAATGTGCTAGACGCATCCCCTGAAGTAAAGCCAGCCAACACAGAACATGCGTAACATACAATCCGAAATAGACTCGTCTGGGATTGGTCTTGGCATTGCTCAACCCCGGTGAGGCAATCAAAGGTAACCAGCAGCAGGGGGTCAGCCAGGCAAGCCAACTCAGACCAAGCGGAGGCAGACAGGCGTAAAGCAGCAGATTACCTGTAAATGCATACGCAATGGGAGCGAATCTCAATTGCGACTCCTCGGGTTTAGGGGCCATGGGCTTGCTCTACCTTGCTCTGCCAGGTTACTACGAGGGAATTTCGTACACAGTGATCTCGGAGCCTTTGGTAAAAAACTGTTCACCGGCCTCAAAAAATGCCAATCCATTGGCCTGACTGAGTGTGTTTTGGTCGGCTGATCCTTTCCAGGCTAGTGTTGTAACGTAATGAACACCGTCCTGTTCTGTCAAACAAGCTGGAAAGTAGGTGGGACGGTCACCACGCTGAGTAAAGTCATCGGTCAGTCTGGCAGTCCGGGAAACCAAAGCATTGCGTTGTGATCCCAGCAACTTGTAAATGGCAGGAGCTACAAACAGTAAGAAGCAAACGAGACTGCTGACAGGATTGCCTGGCAGTCCAAAGACCAGTGTGGTTTGTGTCTGCGACTTGGCGATTCCGAACCAAATCGGCTTGCCCGGTTTCAACTGCACTTTGTGAAACACCTGCATCACCTGATGATGGGCCAGAACACCCGGGACCAGATCTTTAACACCAGCAGAAACGCCGCCGGAAAGTACCAGGATGTCCGCTTCCAGTCCCTGTTCGACTAACTCCGAAAGGGCCTCGAAATTATCCAATCCAATACCCAGCGATCTGGCCTGGGCGCCACAGGCATTTCCCAGAGCACTAAGCAGCGGTCCATTGGAATTACGAATTTGTCCACCCTCAGGAATCTCGGATGCATTGACCAATTCATCTCCGGTACTGATGACCGACAATGTTGGGCGTTGGTATACCGGTACATTCGGACAGCCAATTTCAGCCAGAATTCCAATCTCGATCGGGCGAATGAGCGTGCCTTTTGCGAGCACTGTCTGGCCTTTGGAAAGTGATGTCGCCTGTCGCATCACATTGGTTTCAGGAGCGATAGCATCCTGCTGAATCCAAACTACAGAGTCTTCACGCGTCGTCTGTTCCACCATCACCACGGCATCGGCGCCGGCCGGAAGTGGCGCACCGGTCATAATCTCAATGGCAGTACCTGGTCGCAGCGTTTGAGTCGGCGTTTGGCCAGCCATGACTTCTTCCAGTATTTCCAAACGAGTGTTCGTTTGGATATCGCTGGCAATTACTGCATAGCCGTCAACGAGTGATTTATCGTAAGGTGGCGAATCGATATCACTTTGGATATCCTCCGACAGGATTAGCCCGACGGATTCATCTAACGGGCAATGGACAGGCCGACCTATTGGCAGTCTATGCATGATCTCCGAAATTGCCTGCTCAACGGTGATCATGCTGTCAGTTCAAGAAAACGCTGCAGAATAGTCGGTCCTACATCAGACAGGAAGCTCTCAGGGTGAAATTGCCAGCCGACAAGCGGATAAGATTTATGTCGGATGGCCATGATTTCTTTTGAGCCATCAGGAGCGTCTGCCCAGGCGGCCACTTCGAACTCATTGCTGAGCGTATCCGGCTGGATTACCAGACTGTGGTATCGAGTGGCGATAAAGGGATTGGGCAGGTCGGCAAAGATTCCCTGATTATCGTGGTGAATCGAATCTGTCTTGCCATGCATTAATTGCTTAGCACGCACAATCGTGGAACCGGTGGATTGTCCAATCGACTGGTGCCCAAGACAAACTCCTAAAATCGGAACCTTCCCTTTCATATGGGAAATGACATCCATACTGACACCAGCTTCGGTTGGCGTGCAGGGCCCGGGCGAAATGATAATGTGTGTTGGCTTCAGTTGCTCGACTTCTTCCGGAGTAATCTGATCGTTTCGATATACCTGAATATCCAGCGTCGGATCGAATTCGCCGAGTCGTTGGACGAGATTGTAGGTAAAGGAATCGTAGTTATCGATAAGCAGAATCATTGGATTCGCACTGCATGGGTGAGTTCAGAGGTTGTCTTCAGTTATTTTAACGTAGCTGCTCGACTTATCGAGGCCGCTATTCGGTTTGAAGGAAGCTTTCTCGCCTTCTTTTACGACGGTTCCTCCCAGCGTTATTTGGGTAGAGAATGACCTGAATTTCCCAATTCCCAAGAATGATTCTGGCGATAATAATAAGAACTGAAACATTCATCTGTTTGCACAAAGAACGACATTCATGAGCATCGCTGTCGAACAGCCACTTCCTGATATCGCCAGCTATAAATCGCTGGAAAATGATGAACTCTCTTCACGGATTCAGCGAGTCCGTGAAGTGATGGGGCCGGAACTATTGATTCTGGGACACCACTATCAGCAAGACGAGGTCATTGAGCACAGCGACCTTAGGGGGGATAGTTATCAGTTGAGTCAAATGGCTGCTGAGAACACGAATTGCAAACATATCGTTTTCTGCGGCGTCCACTTCATGGCGGAAACGGCCGATATTCTGGCAAACCGACCGGAAGTACTCGACAGCCGGGGGTATCGGGTTTCCGTAACTTTGCCCGACATGGCAGCGGGTTGTTCGATGGCAGATATGGCCGGAATCGAACAGGTTGAGAACTGCTGGGCGGACTTGGGTGAATTAATCGACACCAATGATATTACGCCGGTGACCTACATCAATTCAGCGGCAAGCCTGAAAGCATTCGTTGGTAAACATAATGGGATTGTGTGCACTTCGAGTAACGCTCCGGCTGTACTCGATTGGGCATTTAAGCGAACCAGCCGCGTGCTCTTTTTCCCCGACCAGCATCTCGGACGTAATACCAGCCTGACCATGGGAATTACGAACGAGCAAATGCCGGTTTGGGATCCTTATCAACTGGAAATGGGTGGTCATACCGATGCCACCATTGAAAACAGTAAAGTGATCCTCTGGAAAGGACACTGTAGTGTTCACCAGATGTTTAAAGCGGAGCATGTCGAGTTGTTTCGCAAGCAACATCCGGAAATCAATATCATGGTTCACCCGGAGTGCCCTCAGGAAGTTAACGACATTGCAGATGTGTCCGGATCGACCGGTAAGATCATCGAAGTCATCAAGCAGGCAGAAGCTGGATCCAAATGGGCTATCGGCACGGAACTCCATCTGGTCAATCGGCTAAAAAAAGAGAACCCTCATCTTGAGATTCACTTCCTTTCCCCAGTGGTCTGTATGTGTGCCACCATGTACCGCATCGATCTGGCTCACTTGTGCTGGAGCCTGGAAAATCTAATCGCCGGGACGCAGGTGAATGCCATCCGGGTAGATGACGACGTCGCCAATTGGTCGTTGGTCGCTCTCGAAAGAATGTTAAGCGTGAAATAAAAGGAAGCCGAGCATGGGAGCTCGGCTTCTCGTTTGAATAAGTTATCTCTGGCTGTGTTTAGCCATCCGTTTCCCGGCAATAAGCGATCATGCCATCGACGTCGCCGGAATCTTTTAATTCCTGAGCGTTTTCACCATCGCCACCATCACCGGCAGGCTCAGCTGCAGGAGCAGGTGCGTCGCCACCGTCCTTAGCTTGAGACGCGGCAAGCAT
>CETM01103337.1_pt1 | contig 27071 bp, 22 predicted proteins | sample 361451 | NCBI WGS metagenome assembly CETM01 (sample SAMEA2622690, study PRJEB7988) | marine metagenome | isolation source: saline water (ENVO:00002010), including
GAATTAAATTTAAATTTGTTTCAAGAAATGCAAATAAAAATATTCTTACTTATGATGATCTTAATAAAGAGATAATAGAGACTTACTCCTTAATAATTAATACCACTCCTCTAGGCACTTACCCCAAAATCAATGATATGCCACCTTTACCATATGATTCTATTCAGAAATCTAATATTTTGTATGATCTGACATATAATCCAACAGAAACATTATTTTTGAAAAAGGGAAAGGATAAAGGTTGCCTAACTATTAATGGTCTTAAAATGCTTGTTTATCAAGCAGAAAAGTCCTGGCAGATATGGAACCAATAAGAGAATATCTTTTTTTTTTGTAATTTTTGAATGAAAAGATCAATTTAAAAAAAAATTAAATTAAAGTCTATGAGTAAAATAAAACCAAATTCTATTTCTAAAAAGAATGAGGTCATAGATGAAGATGATTTTAAAAAATATGATTTAGAATCTTTAGTTAATCGTTTTGAATTTCTATTAAGTGATGAAAATTGGAAAAATAATTTAAAAAAAATTCAAGATCTGGTAAGTGTTTTTGAATCAAAATATAAAGATGAACTTATTTCAGTAAAATCGAAGTTTATAAAAAAGGGTGGAAATGAAATTGATTTTGAATTTCAGCCTGAGTATAAAATTAAATTTGATAAAATCTCTAAAGATTTTAGAGTCAGAAAAAAAATATTTTACAGAGAGAGAGAAAATAATCAAAAAAATAATCTTGAACAAAAACTCCAGATTATTGAAGATCTGAAAGGGCTCATAAATGTTAATGAAAATATTAATATTATCTACAAAAAATTTAGAAGTCTTCAAAATAATTGGCATAAAATTGGTAGTGTACCCAATTCACAAAATCTCAATTTATGGAATACATATAAACATCATGTAGAAATTTTTTATGATTTTTTACACTTAAATAGGGAATTAAGAGAAATTGATTTTAAACACAATTATGATGAAAAAATTAAAATTATTGAAAAGGCTGAAGCGCTTACAAATTCAAAAGATATAATTAAAGCATCTAGAGATCTTAATTCACTACACATCCGTTGGAAAAATGAATTAGGTCCAGTGGGCAAAGAACATAGTAAAAATCTTTGGGCAAAATTCCAAAAAGCTTCGAAAATAATACATTCTAAAAGACAAGAATTCAATAAAAATTATGAAAGTATATTAAAGGAAAACTATCAAAAAAAACTAATTCTTCTCAAAAAAATGGAGGAAATTAAAAACTCCTTACCATCTAATTTTAAAGAATGGCAAAAAATTCTATCAGAGCATATTAATTTAAGACAGGAATTTAAAGAAATTAGTCCACTTAAGAAAAATCAAAGTAAGGAAACATGGGATAAATTCCGAATGATAAATAAGGAAATAAACAGAAATAAAAATTCTTTTTTTAAGAAACAGAAAATCATACAGAAAAATAACATTAAGGATAAAAAAGATTTAATTAGCAAGGTTAAAAAAATACTTGAAAAAGAAGATTGGTCAAGTCATAGTGAAGAAATAAAAATAATTCAAAAGGAATGGGCTAAGATTGGTTTTATTTCAAAAAATATTTCGCAGAAGTTATGGGGTGAATTTAATTCAAGTTGTAATCTATTTTTTGAAAGGTTAAAAAAGGGATACAAAAAAATAAGTGAAGAAGATGAAAAAATATTAAAGAAAAAAGATGAATTTATATCTTCACTAAATAAAGAAAAAATGCCTTTGAAAATTCAAGAATTAAACAAATTCATAAATGACAAGTGGAAAAATTTTAATTCTATAGGAAATTTAAAAAATTCCGCTTATTTAATTTCTTTCAATAACTTTTCCTCTGCACTAAACAAATTAATAGATTCATTGAAACTTAAAAAATTAGATAATGAATCTGCTAAATTTAACATTAAAATCCTAGGTATAGAAAAAGATCCAAACAAAATAAAAGATGAATTACTAACCCTAAAAAGAAAAATTGAAGATGTGAAATTAAAAGTTCTCCAACTAGAAAATAATATTGACTTTTTTTCGGATTCAAGTAGTGAAAACCCATTAATAAAAGAAGTTTTAGAAAAAATTTCTGATTATAAAATTCAATCTGATTTTTTAGATAATTGCTTGCTAAGATTAAAATCAATTGAAAGAAAAAGGAATAAGATCTTCGGAACTAAAGAAATAAAATCTGAAGCCGAAGATAATTAAATACTTTTAACTTCTTCCCATAATAAATTCAAATCAGTAAGATTCATTTCACTTAAAACAAGTCCCTTCTTTCTTATTAAATTTTCCATTTTCTCAAAACGTATAGTGAATTTCTTATTAGACTTTTCAAGTGCCAACTCAGGATCAATGTCTAAAAATCTTGCATAATTTACTACTGAAAATAAGAAATCTCCAAATTCTAATTCAGTTAAATTTTTATCCTTCTTAACAATTTCATCTTTTAATTCATATATTTCTTCATCAATTTTTTCGAGTATTCCATCTTTATTTTTCCAGTCAAATCCCACTCCTGAAACTTTTTGTTGTATTCTGTATGCTTTAATAAGAGCTGGAAGTTTATTTGGAATACCTTTTAAAACACCTTTAGAATTATTTAGTTTTATTAGCTCCCAACTTTTTATCACCTCGTCAGAAGTTGAAAATTTTTTATCTCCAAAAACATGTGGATGCCTATCAACTATTTTTTTTGAAACGTGATCAATAATATCATTAATGTCAAATAATTTCTTTTCACTTCCTATTTTTGCATAAAATACTATATGTAAAAGTAAATCTCCCAATTCATTTTTAACATCGTCCCATTTCTTATCTATAATTGCATCAGCAAGCTCGTAAGTCTCCTCAATTGTTAAATTCCTTAAACTTTCAAATGTTTGTTTTCTATCCCAAGGACATTCCAAGCGAAGTTTATTCATTATTTCAATCAACTTTTTAAATGAATCCATATGTATTTGTTAAATCTATTTATTTCTTTTTATTTTGAAAAAGCATTTTATAATCAGTTAGTATTTTACCTTTCATAATGTTTTCTAATTTACCTTTAATTAGCCTCCTTTTAAGTGAACTTAATCTATCAGTAAATAAAACTCCTTCCAGATGATCGTATTCGTGTTGAAATACACGAGCCTTTAGACCTTTTAGAACTAATGTTTGATTTTCGAAATTTTCATTTAAGAAATTAATTTTAATAATTTCTTTTCTAGAAACATCTTCTCTAATTTCAGGTATACTGAGACAACCCTCATTAAAATCCCAAAATTCTCCTGATTGTTCAACAATCCGAGGATTAATAAATACTTTTTTAAAAGACTCTAATTCTTTAGATTCATTTTTAGTTAGCTTTTCATCATCTGAAAAAGGTTTAGTATCTATAACAAAAAGACGTATAGATTTTCCTATCTGAGGTGCTGCAAGACCAACCCCATTGGCTGAGTACATTGTGTCCCACATATTCATTATTAAGGAATTCAATTCTTTAAAATTATTATCAATAGGTTTGGCCTTTTTTTTCAAAATAGGAGATCCGTATGCTAAAATTGGTAATATCAAGATTTATTATTTTTAGATTCTAAATAGGATTGTAAAATTATTGTGGCACTTATTCTATCGATAAGGCTTTTGTTTTTTCTTTTCTGTTTATTTATGCCGCTTTGTTTTATAAAATTTAGAGCAATTTTAGAGGTGTACCTCTCATCATATCTTTCAATTGAAATTGAGGGAAAGCTTAAATTCAATAAGTTAATAAAAGTAGCAATTTCACTCTCAACAATTGATGGGCTACCATCTTTTTGTTTTGGTTCCCCTATTATAAATTTATCTATCGGGTTTTGTTGATTAAATTTCTTTAGATAAGATATAGCTTCTTTAGTTTTAACAGTTGCTAATGCACTTGCAATTATTTTATTAGTATCAGTTGTAGCTAATCCTGTTTTTTTTGAGCCATAATCTATACTAATAAAAACACCCATTTACTTTTTTTTAAATTAAATTTTTAATAAAAATTTATTTTTACATTCAAAAGTATTGAATTAAGTAATTTTGAAAAAAAATAATATGGAAAAAATAATTGAAAATGCTTGGTCAAATAGGTCTCTAGTAGAAAAACCAGAAACAAAAGAAGCTGTTTTTAAAGTCATTGAGGAATTAGATAAAGGTAGAATAAGAGTAGCAAATCAAAAAAAAGATAATTGGATTGTTAATGATTGGGTTAAAAAAGCTATTATTTTATATTTCACTATACAAAAAATGGAAACCTATGAAGTAGGTCCTTTAGAATTCCATGATAAAATCCCACTAAAAAATAAATTTAATGAGAAAAAAGTTAGAGTTGTCCCAAATGCTGTTGCAAGATTTGGTTCTTATTTATCAAAAAATGTAATTATGATGCCAAGTTTTGTTAATATAGGTGCTTACGTTGGTTCTGGAACAATGATTGATACCTGGGCGACAGTCGGAAGCTGTGCTCAAATAGGTGAAAATGTCCATTTAAGTGGAGGCGTTGGAATTGGTGGAGTTTTAGAACCCTTACAAGCAGCTCCTGTAATAATTGAAGATAATGCATTTATTGGGTCAAGATGTGTTATAGTAGAGGGGACTCACGTTGGCAAAGAGGCTGTATTAGGTGCAAACGTAATAATTACATCCTCTACCAAAATTATTGATGTGACCTCATCAAAAAAAATTGAGTTTAATGGAAAAGTTCCTGAAAATTCAGTTGTAATTCCTGGTACATATAAAAAAACTTTCCCTGCAGGTGATTTTCAAGTACCATGTGCTTTAATAATAGGAAAAAGAAAAGAGAGCACAAATAAAAAAACTTCGCTTAATGATGCGCTTAGAGAGTATAACATTTCTGTATAAACACTAAATATAATATTGAAAAATCAAAATATTGAAGTAAACAAAGCGGTTAGCTTCCTAAAAAATGAAAAATTAATCTTATACCCTACAGATACAGTATGGGGAATTGGCTGTGATGCAACTTCTTCAAAGGCAATTGAAAGGTTGTATAACTTAAAAAAAAGGAATGAAAATAAAGCTTTGATTTGCCTGGCAAATAATCATCAAATGATTAAATCATATATACCAAAAATTTCAATCGATCAATTATCATATTTAAATAGTGAAAATCCAACAACTGTTATATTTCAAAATTCGGTTGGTATTTCAGAAAAAGCTTTAGGAGATAAAAAATCAATTGCCATGAGAATACCAAAACATAATTTTTGTTGTCAACTAATAACAAAATTTGGTAAGCCGATAATATCAACTTCTGCAAATATTTCAAATAAACCATCACCTTCTAACTTTTATCAAATTGAAAATGAAATTTTGGATGGTGTTGACTATGTTGTAAATTTGGAAAGAGAAAAGTTATCAAAAGCAACTTCTAGAATTATAAAAATAGATTGCTCAGGCAAAGTTAGTGTTATTAGACCCTAAAATATTGAAAGTGAATTTCAAGAATATACTTACAAATCCAATTTTTAAAGTCCTTAAAGAATCAGTTACTGAAATTAATCTTAAATCATATTTAGTTGGAGGCTTTGTTAGAGATCTTTTAATTGAAAGACAAAATAAAAAAGATATTGATATTGTTGTAGTAGGTTCTGGGATCGAATTGGCAAATAAAGTCAAGAAAAAATTAAAGAACTCTAGTAAGATTCAAATCTTCAAATCTTATGGCACAGCAATGCTGAAATGGAAGGGTTTAACTATAGAGTTTGTTGGGTCCAGAAAAGAGTCTTATTCCAGTAATAGTCGTAATCCAAAAATTTCTTTTGGAACTTTACATGAAGATCTACAAAGAAGGGATTTCACAATAAATACTTTGGCAATAAGTCTTAACAGAGAAAATTATGGAAGTCTAATTGATCCATTTAAAGGTGTTTTAGATTTAAAGAATAAAATTATAAAAACACCCTTAGATCCTATAAAGACTTTTTCTGATGATCCACTAAGAATGCTTCGTGCAATCAGGTTTTGTACTCAATTGAACTTTAAAATTGAATCTAATTCTCTTCAAGCAATTAAGGAAAATTCAGATAGGATTTCAATAATAACTAATGAGCGAATTGTGGTTGAATTAAATAAAATTATTGAAACTGAAAATCCTTCAAAAGGATTTATAATTCTTGAAAAAACAGGACTGCTAAAAAATTTAATTCCCGAATTAACAAATTTAAAAGGTGTCGAGGAGGTTGAAGGAAAAACGCATAAGGAAAATTTTTTTCATACACTTGAAGTTGTTGATAATATTTCAAAACACACAAATAATATATGGCTGAAATGGGCTGCACTCCTTCATGATATAGGTAAACCTCTAACTAAAAAATTTAATAAAAAAGTAGGATGGACTTTTCATGGTCACGAATCAGTTGGAGCTAAAATGGTTTATAGAATTTTTAAAAGATTAAAAATGCCTCTTAATGAAAAAATGAAATATGTACAAAGACTAGTCTTTATGAGTTCAAGACCTATCATATTATCTGAAAGTGAAGTTACAGATGCTGCAGTTAGAAGATTAGTTTTTGATTCTGGTGAATTATTAGAAGATTTAATTTGTCTTTGTGAAGCCGATATAACTACTAAAAATCCAAAAAGATTTCAAAAATACCATGAGAATTTTAAAATTATACGTGAAAAAATAAGAGTTGTAGAAGAAAGAGATAGAATTAGAAATTTTCAGCCACCTATTAGTGGAAAAAAAATAATGGAGTATTTCGGACTAAAGCCTTGTAAAAAAGTTGGGATAATAAAAGAAACTATTAAAGAAGCTATTTTAGAAGGAGAGATCTCTAATAAATATTCGGATGCTTTCACTTTGATGAAAAAAAAAGGTTCAGAAATGGGCTTAAAACCAGATGAAAATAAGTTTTAAAATACTAGTAAAAATATCATTGATTTTAATTTTTACTGTTATTCTTGCAGGATCAGTTGTTAGAATGACTGGTAGTGGCATGGGCTGTCCTGATTGGCCTAAATGCTTTGGCTATCTTATACCACCAACTGAAAGATCTCAACTAGAGTGGAAAAAATCACACCGTTACAAAAAAGGAGAAATTATCATAAAAAATAAAACTTTAAGACTAGCAAAAAACGATTTTGTGTCCTCAGGTATTTATGAGGAAAAAAATTGGAGTCTATATACTAAACATGATTATGCTGATTTTAATGTAAGTCATACATGGATAGAATACATAAACAGACTTTTAGGAGCTCTTTCAGGCGTTGCAATACTTTTTATGACAATTAGTTCAATTAAATTCTACAAGATCAACAAAAAAATAATTCTTATTTCTATTCTAGTTTTATTTGGACTTATTTTTGAAGCCTGGTTAGGTAAAGAGGTTGTTGACTCAAATCTCAAACCCTTTAAAGTTTCAATTCATTTAGTAGTGGCTTTAATTATTGTATTTGGACTTACCCTATTGACCTACTTAACTGATAAAAAAATTGAATCAATTAAAACAAACCCAATAATAAATAAGTTTTCTATATTATTACTAGTTATGACTTTTTTTGAGATTATTCTTGGAATTCAAGTACGTGAGTTTGTAGATTCTAAAATAGATTTAAAAGGTAATTCAGCAATGAAAATCTTCCCTTTTGAGTTTGATGTTCATAGAAGCTTTTCATTATTAATTGTTGGACTCAATATTTATTTTTATAGAAAATTAAAAAAAATGAAGTTGGTCATACCCATCTATAACTTTATATTATTTCTGATTGGGTTAGAAGTAATTATTGGAATTTTAATGTACTATTTTAGTTTTCCATTTCTTTCTCAGCCTCTACATTTATTAGTAGCTTCTGTTTTATTTGCTTCCCAATCTTTTGTAGTTTTCAAATTAAATATAAAAAAATGAGTAAAATATACAGAATTAGAGCCATACTAGATGACAGTGAAGATATTATCAGAGACTTTGAAATTGAAGCAAATTCAAGTTTAAATGATTTACATGATTATATTAATAAATCATTTGGTTTTAGCGGGACTGAGTTAGCCTGTTTTTATAAATCAAATTCAAAATGGGAACAAGGCGAAGAACTTCCGTTAATAGATTTAAATGAGGAAAATCAATCACTGGCAAAGATTTTAATAAATGAAATTTTAACAGATAGTTTAAAACAACTCATATATGTTTATGATTTTTTTAAACTATGGACTTTTTATATTCAAGTAGTAGAGGAGGTTGAAATAGTTGAAAACCAAAATTATCCTAAACTAATTTTCTCTCATGGTAAAATATCTGAATCAAAGCTCAAGAGTGATTTATAGGTGCTTATTAAAAAAGTTTACTTAAACTAACATTCTGATAATTTCTGACTAAAAAATTAAAAGTTGCCTCCATTAAATCTCCCATTGATTTACTTTTTTTAAAACTTGAGTCTTTTGTGTAATTAAAGATTTGAATTTTTAATTTTTCAAGATTCTCTGGATGAGATAACTTTTGATTTTTCATTATAGAAATAAGATTATCAATTCTTTTATTAAAACTAATAAGTCTTTTTGCTATAATTGATCTTTCCTCAATTTTATATTGAACAATTGAACTCCTATTCAACTTTTTTCTTACGATTTCCATTATTGGAAAATTCTCCTTGAAAAATTGAGGTCTATAAACTGAAAAATTTCCCTCAAAGCATTGCTGGTCAAAATCTATTGCTCTTATTTTATAAATTACTTGATCAAAATCATGAATTGGAATAACAACGTAATTATATGATCTCATATCACCTAATAATCGTACCATAGTTCTTTCATTAAATTTTACATATTCCTTTGCAATTTGAGTTTTTTCTAAATCACTACAACTATCCAGATTTTCTTTTATAAATATGTCGCCAGGAATGCCCGAAATATGTTCCTCAATTAGTGAATTATTATTAACTAAAAAATTAAGATTGTAAGGTGATAACATATGTTCTAATTCTAATCCATAAATTCGTGATGAATCAGTTCTTTTAATATAGAAATATGTAAAATTATCATTGAGTATGTTTCTTATTTTAATTCTAAATGGTTTAGAGTTTCCGAACGTACAATAATCTATACTATCTACACTTAGAAATGGAATCGAGGAATCATTACCATCTGAATGGAGTATTGTGTAAATTTTTTTCAAATTAAAATCTATTTCTTTTCGTTCATTATCAGTATAAAAAACCCTAACCCAAAGTGTATCATTATCATTTTTATCAAGAACTGAGACTGATCCAGAAAATCTTAACAAATCTTCATAAAAAATTGATCCACTAATCCATCGATTATAGTTTTTGAGATATTTTGATAATTTAATAGAAATTGGATAAAATGGTTTCTTTTTTGAAATTAGCTTTCCATTCATATATTTTTTTTTAAAAATACTACCTTTTACATAAAAATTATACTTTAGTTAAATGCAGTTCAAAGTTGAATCAAAATTTTCTCCGACTGGTGATCAGCCTGAGGCCATAAAACAGATTGTCAAAAGTTTCTCAAATGGTGAAAAAAAGATTGTCCTTCAAGGAGTAACTGGTTCAGGGAAAACTTTCACGGTAGCAAATATAATTGAACGACTTCAGTGCCCAACACTAGTATTAGCTCATAATAAAACTTTAGCTGCACAATTATTTTCAGAGTTTAAACATTTTTTTCCTAAAAACTGTGTTGAATATTTTGTTTCATATTATGATTATTACCAGCCAGAAGCATATTTACCAACAACAGGTATCTATATTGAAAAAGACCTATCAATCAATGAAGAAATTGAAAAACTGAGATTAAGCGCTGTATCATCTCTACTTTCAGGAAGAAAAGACGTTATTGTAGTAGCATCTGTTTCATGCATATATGGTATTGGAAATCCAAGTGAGTTCAAAAATAATGTGGTGAAAATTTCTAAATCTGATCTACTATCAAGAAGTGATTTATTAAAACATCTGGTGCAGGCTCTTTATTCCAGGGTAGAAAGCGATTTAGATAGAGGTAATTTTAGAGTCAAAGGAGATATAGTTGATATTTTTCCTACATACTCAGATATATATTATAAAATTGAGTTTTATGATAATAAAGTTGAAGAAATAAACTCTTTTGATCCATTAAACGATAAAAAGATAGAAGGATTTGATAACCTCGATATTTATCCTGCTGAAATTTTTGTTACTTCTCCTAATATTATTAAGAGCGCAATAAATAAGATTCAAGATGATTTGATTGAACAAGTTAATTATTTTGAAAAAATTGGATCCGCTTTGGAAGCAAATAGAATAAAAGAAAGAACCGAATATGATATTGAAATGATCAAAGAGCTTGGTTATTGCTCAGGTATTGAAAATTACTCTAGATATCTTGATGGAAGAAAACCTGGAAGTCGTCCTTTTTGCTTAATCGATTATTTTCCAGATGATTATATAATGATCATTGATGAAAGTCATGTCAGCATTCCTCAAGTTCATGCTATGTATGGAGGGGATAGAAGTCGTAAAGAAAATCTTGTTGAATATGGATTTCGTTTACCATCTGCTCTTGATAATAGACCACTTAAATTTGAAGAATTTGAGAGATTACAGCAAAGAGTTCTTTACGTTAGTGCCACCCCTGCAAATTATGAGCTAAAAAAAGCAGAAGGTTTTTTAGTAGAACAAATTATAAGGCCAACTGGATTGCTTGATCCAGAAATTGAAGTTCGTCCATCAAAAAATCAAATTGATGACCTAATTGAAGAAATTCAAGTTAGAACAGAAAAAAATGAACGTGTATTAATCACTACTTTGACAAAAAGAATGGCTGAAGAGTTAGCAAAATATCTTCTCAAGATATCAATTAGATGTAGATATATTCATAGTGATATTGAGACAATAGAGAGGGTTGAAATTATGCAAGAATTAAGAAAAGGTATAGTAGATGTGATAATTGGTATTAATCTATTAAGAGAAGGCCTAGATTTACCCGAAGTTTCCCTTGTCGCAATATTAGATGCAGATAAAGAAGGTTTTCTTAGAAGTAACAGATCATTAATACAAACTATAGGAAGAGCCGCAAGAAATATAAATGGAAAAGCAATAATGTATGCAGATAAAATTACGAGTAGCATGAAAAAAACAATTGATGAGACAAACTACAGAAGAGAGAAACAAATAAGCTATAATTATATCAATAATATTACCCCAAAAGCAATAAAAAGATCTTTAAAAAACCCATTAGAAAAAAACTTAAATGCCGATTATAAAAAAGGGGTTGATATAGAAGATCATCTAAAATCTAAAATTAATGATTTAAGCAAAAAGGAACTTGAGAAAGAAATTAAAAATATTAGAGCAAAAATGGAAAGCGCAGCATTAGATCTAGACTTTATAAAAGCTGCAAATCTCAGAGATTTGTTGTCAGAATTGATCAAAAGAAAAAAAAATGGTGCTTAAAGCACCATTTTTCATAATCTTTGGATCTCAACTAATTTTTACAATTTTTTTAGAAGAGGATATAGCCTCTTTTAATTTAGGTAAAAATACATGTAAAACTCCACTTAAATACTTAGCAGAGATCTTATCTCTATCAACAATTTTTGGAATTTTAAAAGATCGCTTAAATTCATTATAACTGAATTCATGCAGTGGAAAAGTTTCCTTCTTATCTGACTCCTTGTTTTTAGTCATTGCATCTGAAATAGATAAAATATCATTCTCAAATTCAATTAAAAAATCTTTCTTTGTTTTACCTGGAATTGCCATTTGTAATTCATAAGAATTTTCTGTTTCCTTTATATTAACAGCAGGTGAAAAATTATTTGCATTAATAATATTAAAATTATTGATTCCAAAAAAATCCTCTAGGATAGATGGAAATAAAGATGTTTTTCTTTCAATTAAATTCATAATAAAAATTTTAAATTAAACTTTTATTAGATAATAATCAAAACTAATACCATCTGACTAATAGTGACAATAAGTCATTTTTTTTGTAAAAAACATGTCAATTTGTCTTATGTTAAGACTTTTTGAACTTTCCTTGCAGCCTCATCAAAAGCAATTGCAGCAATTACATTAAGTTTAGATTTTTCAATTAAATCTTTAGCAAGGGCAGAGTTAGTTCCTTGTAATCTAACAATAATTGGGACTTTTATTTCATCTCCCATATTTTTATACGCCTCAATAATTCCATTTGCAACTCTATCGCATCGAACAATTCCACCAAAGATATTAACAAGAATAGCTTCCACAGCTGGATCTCTTAAAATTAATCTAAATCCAGTTTCGACTCTTTCTGCATCAGCGGTACCGCCAACATCTAAAAAATTTGCAGGTGATCCACCAGACTGCTTAATAAGATCCATTGTGGCCATTGCCAGACCAGCACCATTAACCATACATCCAACATTTCCATCTAAATCAACATAGTTTAAACCAACTTCTTTAGCTTCAATTTCAATAGGATTCTCTTCGTTTAAATCTCTCAAACTATCATATTCTTTATGACGAAATAAGGCATTATCATCCAATGTCATCTTTGCATCAACTGCAATTATTTTATTATCAGATGCTTTCAAAACAGGATTAATTTCGAAAAGTGTAGCATCGGATTTTAGATAGGAATTATAAAGGCAAATAATGAATTTTGTCATCTCTTTGAAAGCAACCCCTGATAGCCCGAGATTAAAAGCAATATTTCTAGCTTGGAAAGGCAATAATCCATAATTAGGATCAATTTCCTCAATATATATAAGATGAGGTGTTTTTTCTGCAACTGTCTCAATATCCATACCTCCCTCAGGTGAATACAAGATCATATTTCTCCCAGTTGACCGATTCAACAAAACAGAAACATAAAATTCTTCTGGATCACTTTCTCCAGAATAATATACATCTTCCGCGATTAAAACTAAATTAACTTTTTTTCCCTCTGGGGGAGTTTGAGGAGTTACAAGATTCATTCCAATTATTTTATCTGAAATAGATTTTACTTCTTCTAAACTTTTAGCTAGTTTAATTCCACCTCCTTTACCTCTTCCTCCAGCATGGACTTGAGCCTTTATAACGTGAATTTTCGTCCCTGTATCCTCAGTTAATTTGATAGCTGCTTTAACGGCTTGATCAGTATTAGAAGCTGTTATACCTCTTTGAATAGTGACTCCTGACTCAGCTAAAATCTCCTTAGCTTGATACTCATGTACATTCATAAATTTAGTTTAACTCAAAAGTAATAAATCATCACAATAAAACATATCAAAGCAAAAGTATATTTGTTTTATTTATAACAAATTGTTTTATTTTTTTAGATATAGCATTAATTTTCTCTTAGAACGTCTACAAATATTACATTTGCATCCAAAATAACTGAAAATTGAAAGAAGAATTTTTAAAAGATATTGCAAATAAATATGGATCTCCAATTTATGTGTATGATGCAAAAATAATTTCTGCTCAATACAAAAGACTAATATCATCATTTTCTAAAATAAAGTCCTTAAAGATCTGCTATGCAGCAAAAGCCTTGTCAAATATTTCTATACTAAGTTTTATCCGCTCACTCGGAGCTGGTTTGGACACCGTATCTATTCAAGAAGTAAAACTGGGTATTGAGGCTGGATTTCATCCAGATAGTATAATTTACACCCCTAATGGTGTTTCACTAGATGAAATTGAAGAAGTTTCATCAATGGGAGTTAGAATTAATATTGATAACCTATCATTATTAGAACAATTTGGAACAAAACATCCAAACAAACCTGTTTGTATTAGAATAAATCCTCACATAATGGCGGGTGGAAACAGTAAAATATCTGTTGGGCATATTGATTCAAAATTTGGAATATCAGTTCATCAAATTCCTCATATTCTTAGAATTGTAAAAAATACTCAAATGAAAATAAATGGAATTCACATGCACACAGGTAGTGATATTTTAGACATCGATGTATTTTTAAATGCTTCAGAAATTTTATTTGAAACTGCTAAAAATTTTAAAAATCTTGAATTTATTGACTTTGGAAGTGGATTTAAAGTTCCCTATTTTGATGGGGATGTTGAGACTAATATAGAAGAATTAGGTCTTAAGTTGACGCAAAAGTTCAAATCGTTTTCTAGAGAATATGGGCGAGAAATTGAATTAGTTTTTGAACCGGGAAAATTTTTAGTTAGTCAAGCAGGATACTTTATTGCAAAAGTTAATGCTATAAAACAAACTACCTCAACTGTCTTTGCTCAGCTAGATACTGGCTTCAACCATCTCCTTAGGCCTATGCTTTATGGATCACACCATGAAATTGAAAACATTTCAAATCCCAATGGAAAAAAAAGGTTCTATTCAATTGTAGGTTATATATGTGAAACAGATACATTTGGAAATAATAGAAAAATAAGTGAGATATCTGAAGGCGACTATTTATTATTTAAAAACTGTGGGGCATATTGTTACAATATGTCAAGCAATTATAATTCCAGATATCGTCCTGCAGAAGTCTTTCTAATAGATAATAAATCTTATCTGATTAGGAAAAGGGAGACAATAAAAGATATTCTTAGAAATCAAATCAAAATAGAAATTCCTGACAAAAAACAATAATTAATTTATAACTCCGGATCCAATAAGCTCCTCTCCAATATACCAAGCAGCAAATTGACCTGAAGTTATTGAAGACTGGAAATCTTTAAAAACAATAAAAAAACCTTCTTTTTTTTTGAAAAGAACCGCTTCTTGAAGAGGTTGCCGATATCTAATTCTAACAAAAACATCCATTCTATGATCAAAGTCAATTTTTAAATCTGAGCGAATCCATTTTATACTTCCTTTTTTAATCTTGAGAGCTTTTCTAAACAGACCCTTATGATTTTTACCTTCGCCCACATAAACTGTATTAGTTTTAATGTCTGTATCTATTACAAAAAGTGGTTGAGAATTACCCCCAACAGAAAGTCCTTTCCTTTGGCCCATAGTATAAAAATGGGCTCCTTTATGAGTTCCTATTACTTCTCCTTCGCTTATTTTGTACCTTCTCCTATCTGATAATTTATTAAGTGATTTTATATCAAGATTTTTATCTAATGAATCCTCGTAAAACCCATTCAACTCATCTTTAATTCGAATGATTTTACCTTCTTTTGGTTTTAATTTTTGACTTAAAAATTCAGGAAGACTTATTTTTCCAATAAAACAGAGGCCTTGAGAATCTTTTTTATCAGCAGTAACCAATCCTGCTTTTTTTGCAATGTTTCTTACCTCTGTTTTCTTTAAATTTCCTATTGGGAAAATTACCTTTTCAAGTTGAGACTGATCAATTTGGCATAAAAAATACGATTGATCTTTTCTTTTATCTACCCCACTAAGTAATCTACTCACTATTTGCCCATTAGAATTTTTAAAAGATTCTTTTTGACAATAATGTCCAGTCGCAACATAATCGGCATTCATTGACAAAGCTATTTTTAAGAAAATATCAAATTTAATTTCTCTGTTACAAATAATATCAGGGTTAGGAGTTCTCCCTTTTTTATATTCAGCAAACATATAATCTACTATTCTTTTTTTGTATTGAACACTTAGATCAATCGCTTGAAAAGGGATTCCTAATTTTTGCGCAATTAACATTGCATCATTACTATCTTGAAGCCAAGGACATTCATTTGAAATCGTAACTGATTCATCATGCCAATTTTTCATAAATAAACCAATGACATCATAACCTTCATTTTTTAGCAAATAAGCGGAAACACTTGAGTCTACACCACCAGAAAGAGCAACAACAACTTTCTTTTTAATCATACAATTTTATAAAATTAAATACAATCTTAAAATCTTCTATTTCTGGTCTTTTTTTGTTTTTCTGCCTCTTCCATAGCTTTCTGAAGTCTTGCAGCAAATCCTGATGTTTTCTTAGGTCTTTTTTTATTTTCCTCTATTTGAGCATGAATTTTATCATTGTCAATAATATAATTTTTGATTATGAGCATCAGGAAAATAGTCAATAAGTTTGAAATGAAATAATATAAACTCAAACCACTTGAGTAATTATTGAAAAAGAAAAGCATCATTAATGGCATTAAATACATAATGATTTTCATGTTAGGCATTCCAGGCTGTTGAGGCATTGTTTGCTGCCCCATAGTCATTTTTGTGTAAATAAAAATAGCAATTGATGCAAGAATTGGAAATAAACTTATATGATCTCCATAAAGAGGAAAATAAAATGGTAACTCAACTATTACATCATAAGATGAAAGATCATCTGCCCAAAGAAAACTTTTCTGACGCAGTTCAAATGCAATAGGAAAAAAAACAAATAAAGAGTAAAAAACAGGAAGCTGAATCAGAGCAGGAATACAGCCTGACATAGGGTTTGCCCCAGCTTGACTGTAAAGACTCATTGTTTCTTGTTGTCGTTTAATGGCATCATCTTTAAATTTCTTATTTATTTGTTCAATTTCCGGACGAAGAATTTTCATTTTCACTTGAGAAGCATAAGATTTATAGGTAACAGGAGACATAGCCAAGCGGGCAATAATTGTCATTACTATAATTGATATACCATAAGGTAAAAAGGAAGATAAAAAACCAAAAAGTGGTAAAAAAATAAACTTATTAATCCACCCAAAAATCCCCCAGCCAAGCGAAACTGATGATTCTAAGTCTCTGTCATAAGACTTCAATATTTGATGATCACTGGGGCCAAAATAATATTCAAACTTAGAGTCAAAATTACCAGAAGAATATTTTATTGGAAATGAAATTGAAAAATCTTTTGTATAACGTTGATTCAAATCATCCCGGTCAGCCAAATTAACAGAGGAAAAACTTACTTCAGATATTTTGTTTTTAGGAATTATAATTGCACTAAAAAAATGTTGCCTAAAAGAGATCCATCTAACTTCATTTTCAATTTCTTCATCCTCTCCTGTAGCTGACAAATAATCGACCTTATCATCTTCATATCCATATGTTAATTCAGTATACATATTTTCATAATTAATACTTTTTGAATTTCTGAAAACTCTATTCTTAATTTCGACTATAGGATTTTCTTTTGAATCTATGAAAGAAGACATTCCATTTGATTTGATATTAAATTCAATTAAATAAGTCTTGGGGTCAATCGAATAAACAAACTCAATAAATTCTTGATCTGAAATTTTTGATTTCAAAGAGAGTGTTTGTTTATCATTTTTAGAAATTAACTCTGTAACAAAGAAAAAATCTTTACTATTTAAAATCCTTCCATCTAATGTGGAAAATCTTATATTAAAAAAATTATTGTTTTCATAAATTAAATTTAAAGGCTCGTCAAGATAATTTTTAAAGTTTTTCAACCATACTCTTTTCAACAAACCTCCTTTTGGATCTATTTCTATGTAAAGGTTTTCATTTTCTAGAACCTGAACTTGTGATTTTTTATCTTGCATAAGTGCTCCATAAACACCATATAGTGAATTGTAACTTGTACTTGAAACTGAATCTTCTAAATTAGCTGAAGGCAGCTTTTTAGGGTTAGAAATTTCAGAGGCGTTATCAACAATCTTCTCACCTTCTGAAACTTCTTGAGGATTCTCATTATTGAATAGCATCCAGGTTAAAATTAATGCTATTAAAAAAACACCTGTGAATTGGTATGGATCAAATTTTTTTTCTTCCATCAAAAATTTTATTTAGTTTTTGTTGAAGCTTCTATTGATGCTTTTATAAATGAAACGAATAGAGGATGTGGATTTGAAACCGTGCTTTTGTATTCGGGATGAAACTGTACGCCGATAAACCAAGGATGATTTAATTTTTCAATTATTTCAACTAGACCAGTTTCTGGGTTAGTACCGACAGACTTAAGCTCGCCATCAAGGATTTGATTTTTATAAGAATTATTAAACTCAAATCTATGACGATGTCTTTCAGAAATAATTTCTTGTTTATAGATTTCTCTGACCATACTGTCTTTTTCTAACTTACAATCCCAAGCACCTAAGCGCATGGTTCCTCCCTTTATTTTTAATCGTTTTTGATCTTCCATTAAATCAATAACTGGATATTTACTTTTTTCATTAATTTCAGTTGAATTAGCCTCCTTAAAATTTAATACATTTCTTGCGTATTCAATAATAGCCATCTGCATTCCCAAACAAATTCCGAAAAAAGGAATATTTTTTTCACGAGCAAACGTTATTGCTTTGATCTTACCTTCTATTCCTCTTTCTCCAAAACCAGGCGCAACAATTATTCCGTTAAAACCGCTAAGTAAATCTATACTTTCCCCTTTTTCTAAATCTTCCGAATGTACACTTTTAACTTTAACCTCTACCTCATTATATGCTCCGGCATGAATTAAAGACTCTAAAATCGACTTGTAAGAATCTTGAAGTTCAACATACTTGCCAACTAGAGCTACCTCAATAGATTTTTTAGGATTTTTATATTTTTTTAAAAATAATTTCCACTGTTCTAAATTTGGCTCACAATTAGGTTTTAAATTCAACTTCTTAATTACAACCTTATTCAATCCCTCTTCGAGCATTTTCAAAGGGACATCATAAATTGTATCTACATCTATAGATTGAATAACAGCCTCTCTTCTTACATTACAAAAAAGCGCAATTTTATCTCTCAAATCATTTGAAACATCATTTTCAGTTCTGCAAACGATAACATCTGCTTTTATTCCACTTTCCATCAAAGTTTTAACAGAGTGCTGAGTTGGTTTTGTCTTGAGTTCTCCAGTAGCTGAAAGAAAAGGAATTAAAGTAAGATGAATTACCATAGAATTATTATCTCCAAGCTCATATACTATTTGTCTAACAGACTCAATGTAAGGAAGTGACTCTATATCTCCAACTGTACCTCCTATTTCAGTAATTATTATATCATAATCTCCTGTTTCACCAAGTATTCGCATACGCTCTTTTATCTCATTTGTGATATGAGGTATTACTTGAACTGTTTTTCCTAAAAAATCTCCTTTTCTTTCTTTTTCAATTACGGTTTGATAAATTCGCCCTGTTGTAACATTATTAGCTTGTGAAGTTTTAACATTTAAAAATCTTTCATAATGACCAAGATCTAAATCTGTTTCGGCGCCGTCATCGGTTACAAAACATTCACCATGTTCATAAGGATTTAATGTTCCAGGATCCACATTTATATATGGATCAAACTTTTGGATCGTAACTCTAAAATCTTGAGATTGCAAAAGCTTGGCAAGCGAGGCAGAAACTATACCCTTCCCTAGGGAAGAAGCAACACCACCAGTAACAAAAATATATTTAACGCTTGACATCTCCGGTAGAAATGAATTTAATGACCGGACTCAAATTTACAAAATCTTAACTGAATAAAATGAGTTTTTATTTATTTCTTTATTTCGTATATATCGTATTCCTTATGCTGAAGTAAATAAAAAGCTGTATTTACAAAACCTTTTTTTTGTGTTTTTTTGTACCAAAATCTATTTTCTTGATATTCAGTTTCTCCAATATTTTCAAAAGAACTATTTAATTTCCTCTGATAAATAATTCTTAAAACAATATCTAAAGTTAAATCATATGCTCTAATCGCCTCTCTATTTGGAGGTTTTCCAAAAAACTTGATATATCTTTCTTGGAATGCATTAAACTCAAATTTATTCAAGGGTTGATGACCTGAAGTAAAAGTAAAACTGAGATCTCCAAGATGTTTTCTTGATAAATTTTCATTTTCATAAACATTTCCACGATATGTAGTAAAGAGTTGAACTTTTCTTAAATCAGAAATCTGAGCACTCATTTGAGCACTTACACCAGAAATTAATGAAAAATTATCACTTTCTAAGATTATTTTATTTGGAAGAGAATCAACAATTAATGAATCAACTAGTTCAGGTAATAAATAGCCATTTGTTTCAGGACGCAGAATAATAGATGAAGGAAAAATATCTTTGAGCCTATACTCAATGTCACGGTTAATTGAATCAGCAACAATTATAATATTATCATTTTGATTTAAATTATTATCTAAATAATTAATCATCTTATTTCTTAATGTCTCCTTGGGAGTAACTGACTGGTAAACAGAATTTCTTATAGTAACATCCCTTGTAGAAAGAGGAGCTACTTTAGGTAAATCAAAAATTCTTTCATTGGAAGAAATATAATTAAAATTATCAGGGATTAAGGGGCCAATAATAACTTGACAACTATCTGGATTGATTTCTCTTAAAATTTTATCAATTTTTGACTTCTTGTTTTCAGTATCATATATGGATAACTTGCTGGAAATTCCATATTTACTAAGATCTTCTGAAGCTAAAATGATTCCAGAGTAAAAATCACTAGAAATAGTGTGTAAATTTCTTTCTGATAAAAGTTTTCGTGTTTCATCAATAGAATCATACTCTATTTCTGAAGCTCTAAATGGAAGTAAAACAGATATGTTTATTTCACTATTCCCCTCTATAGAATCAATTAAGGAAATTTTTTCTATTAGGAGATCATTCTCGATCTTTAAATCCCCAGTAAATTCAAGAGGTAATTTTAATACCATTCCACTTAATAATCCCTGTTCTAAAAGAATAGGATTTAGAGAATCTAATATTTTTTTGCTAACTCCTAATTTTTTTTCAATTCTATAATACCCCTCTCCTGGTTTAACAGTATAGTAATTAAAATTACTGTCTATAAAATTTGGAAAATTCATTTTATCAGATATAGGAATTTTAATTTTCTGTTTAATTTTAAGACCTTCCTTTATAACTGGATTAATTCTTTCTAGTTCCTGAATTGTAATATTGTTATTATAGGCTATTCGCCATTTTGTATCTTTTGGCTTAACTTCATATGTAAAAAAATTGTCATCAGAAATTTCTCTTAACATTAATTCCTCTTTTTTGAAAATTGGAATTCTCAAGATCATTCTCTTTCTTAGGCCTCTTTTTGATAAAATGGGATTATATTCCATGACTTGATCTACATTCAGACCATATAATCTGGAAATTGAATATAAAGTTTCTTTCTTTTTAACCTTGTGAGAAATGAAGGTTTCTAATTGATTTTTTTCTTGTGATGACACACAATTAAAAGATGAAACTAAAAAAATTAAAAAAATTAAAAAAAATCTCATAATGTTTGAATAAATCTAAATTAATAAATATCTATCTGGCCTTAAGAGTTATTTTACTTTCCTTATCAATCCTAAATGAAGCTTGATCAAAACTTGGTGATCCAAAAAGACCCATGGCATTATTTGAAAAACCAAACTGCTCTTTAGGAACACCTAAAAAATTGTAGTCTAATTTTTGATTATTGTTGCTATCAATATAAAAACTTACTGCATAAACTCCAACTGGCAAATAAATTGATTTTTTAAAAACATCTATTTTTACATCCTCAACTAATTCAGCTATTACACTTATTTTATTTTCAAATTTTTCAGATTTATTTGATTCAAAAATCAATGGATCATCATAAACTGCAAGAAATAGCTTACCAGATTTTTTTATTCCATTTATTTCCAAATTCACTTTAAACTTTTCTGGAGGTCCAAAAAAGAAAATCATTAAATAAATAAAAAACCATTTCATAATGTTCTGAACTGAGGTCTTAATTCCACTTGGTTTATTCCCACTCTATAGTTGAAGGTGGTTTAGAACTAATATCATAAACTACTCTATTAACACCTTTAACCTTGTTAATTATCTCGTTTGAAATTTCTTGTAGAAATTCATTTGGCAAATCCACCCAATCTGCTGTCATCCCGTCAGTTGATTGAACTGCGCGAAGCACTATACATTTTTCATAAGTTCTTTCATCTCCCATAACACCTACACTATTTATCGGAAGTAAAATTGTCGCGGCTTGCCAAACCTTATCGTATAGATTCCAAGATTTTAGTCCATTTATAAAAATATGATCGGCATTTTGCAACATTTCGATTTTTTCTACTGTGATCTCTCCTAAAATTCTTATTGCTAAACCTGGGCCAGGAAATGGATGTCTGCCTAGAATATTAGAATCAATACCCAAAGCAGACCCAACTCTTCTAACCTCATCTTTAAATAACATATTTAAAGGCTCAACTAGTTTAAGTCTCATAAAATCTGGTAATCCACCTACATTATGATGAGACTTTATTGTTGCTGATGGACCACTAACTGAAATAGATTCTATTACATCTGGATAAATTGTCCCTTGTGCAAGCCATTCTACTTTGCCTAGAGACTTTGCCTCATCATCAAAAACATCAATGAAAATTTTACCAATAATTTTACGTTTCTCCTCAGGATCTGAAATATTACTTAGTGCCGAAATAAACTTACTTGAAGCGTCTATACCTTTAACATTTAAACCTAAACCTTCATATTGATTTAAAACGTCTTTGTACTCATTTTTTCTTAAGAGTCCATTATTTATAAAAAGACATATTAAATTTTTCCCAATAGCTTTATCAAGTAAAAATGCAGCAACAGTAGAATCTACCCCGCCTGACAAACCTAAAACTACCCTTTCATTCCCAATTTTAAGTCTTAGATCATTTAAAGTCATTTGAACAAAGGAATCAGGAGTCCATTCTTGACTCAATCCAGAAATATCAACTAAAAAATTCTTTAAAATTTTCTTGCCATGTTCAGAATGATAAACTTCTGGATGAAACTGTATCCCATAGGTTATCTCATTTTTTATTCTAAATGCAGCATTTTTAATATTTTGAGTGCTGGCTAGTAAAACTGAATTTTTAGGCAACTTTTCAATTGTATCGCCATGGCTCATCCAAACTTGGGTGTTTAAGGGAACATCTTTGAAAAAAGGATCTTCTGAATTTATATTAGATAAATTAGCTCTTCCATATTCTCTAGTATTAGAAGACTTGACATTACCTCCATAAAAATGAGCTAAATATTGTGCTCCATAGCAAATTGACAAAAGTGGTAATACTCCCTTTATTTTATCTAAATTTGGATGAGGAGCCATTTTTGATCTAACTGAAAAAGGTGAGCCAGATAATATAATAGCATTAAATTCATCTAGATTTTTTGGCAAATTATTGTAGGGATATATCTCACAATAAATAAAAAGCTCACGAACTCTTCTTGCAATAAGCTGAGTATATTGTGAGCCAAAATCTAAAATTAAGACCTTGCTTTCCATTTGTCAAAAATACAATTAATTCAAGTGTCTATATTAATACTTGAAATTAATTTTAGAAACTAAATCTGTATGAAAGCAAACTCGTGATTTATTGGTTTAAAAGAATCTAAAAGTATATCAAAAAAATAATCTCCTGTTTGTAAATAAAATGTGGTGAAATTTTCAACTCGTTCTTGCAAATTTGATTCAGGAAAAAATCTCTCGCGAAACGCATATAATCGTTCTAATTTGTCAGTAAACTTTATTTTCTCAGCCTTTATCAATCTTTTTTCCAGTTTTTTAATTCCATTTAATTGTTTTTTCTTTTGAGCAGATAAGGCTCCTAAAAAAGAAGCATCCGTTTTTGATGCAATCTTTTCTAAATAATTAAATTGATCAACTAATTGCTTTTTCAAAGAGGATAAATCCAAATTAATTTTACTAATTTCAAAAACCTTTTCTTTAGCTAAAACTTCCTTTTTTAAAAAAAGATCTTGAGTTTTTAGACCTAATTTGTTCAACTTAACTAAGCTCTTACTGTCAATTAAAACTGCAGAATTTCTTAGACATAATAGAGGAAAAGGTATTTTTTTGAAATCAAATAACCCTTTTAATTGAAACCAATAGGCTAATTCTGCCTGCCCTCCAACATATGCAACATTTGGTAAAATTACTTCTTGATAAAGAGGGCGCATCAAAGCATTAGGAGAGAACCTTTCTGGATAATTTTTTATTTCATTAATAAAATCATAAGTGTAAAAAACATCTTCATTTTTATTACTTTGAGAATTATCATCTATTATCCTAAGTCTCTTTCCAAAGGCCATGTGAAATAAATTTATTTCTCTTGGATTAATTTGAGGTTTATATTTAGTATTGTATTTTTCCTTGAGTTTATAAATCTGTTTAGTAACATATTCATGACAAGTTTTTTTTGTTATTTCTTCTTGAAAATGAGGGGTAAAATTTTTTTTCAAATTTTTATCATTTCCATCAAAAATTACAAGGCCAAATCTCCCAAATAAATGATTTACAAATATTCTGGTCGCTTGAGATAATTTTTTTCCAGATCTATAACTAAGTTTTATCAATTTCTTTAATTGATTTGCACTAGGACTGTTTCCCAACTCCTTTTCAAATAGATCTAATGTGTCTTTCAAATCATCAGTTAAGATATCACCTACCGGTCCGGAACCATTTTTTTTTGTCCATTTGTAGTTTTTCCCTTTATGAACAAAAAAACTAATCTCTTCAAAATCATGATCTTCAGTTGCCATCCAATAAACAGGAACAAATTTTATTTCCCTGTATTTTTTATTTAACTCCATTGAAAGTTTGATAGCAGTAATAATCTTGTAAATAAAATAAAGCGGTCCAGTCATTATGTTTAATTGATGTCCGGTTGTTATAGTGAATGTTGATTTGCCTTCCAATAAATCAAAATTACTTTTAACTTCTTTACTTAAATCAATACCTAAGTATTGTTTTTTAAGAGATTTTACAAGAGCTTTGCGTGATTCATTTGAAAAGTTTTTTTGCTTCACAGCTGCCTGATCATATATATTTTTATACGAAGGGAATGAGTTAAAAAAAGAATTTAAAGATTTTTTATTGTCAAGATAATCACAAACTAAATCAGAGAAATACCCAGTGCTAGAATATGAAATACCAAATTTTTTCAAAATTATTCTTTTTACAAAGATACAGGAACACCATGAAGATCAAAATCATAGGCTTTAACAATTTTCACACTTACAAATTCACCTGTTTTTAAATAGAATTTTTTTGCGTCAATAAGAACTTCATTATCAACATCTGGAGAATCAAATGAGGTTCTGGCAACAAAATAATCTCCTCTCTTACTATCGACTATACATTTATAAATCTTGTTAATTTTCTGCTGATTAAGTTCCCAAGAAATTTGAGACTGAATATTCATTATTTCATTTGCCCTTTTCTGTTTTATTTCTAGAGGAACATCATCATTTAGATTATAAGAATGAGTGTTTTCCTCATGGCTATATGTAAAACAACCTAATCGTTCAAAGCGAATTTTTTTAACCCACTTTTTTAATATCTCAAAGTCTTCTTTTGTTTCGCCTGGGTAACCTAGAATAAAAGTAGATCTAATTGCTATCTCTGGAAGGATAGATCTAATAGAAAATATTAGATCAGTCATCTTTTTTTCATTCGTACCTCTTCTCATAGACTTTAATATTTTGTTTGAAGCATGCTGTAAAGGAATATCTAAATAATTACATATTTTAGGTTCTTCTTTCATAACATGAATTATTTCAAGCGGAAAGCCTGTTGGGAAAGCATAATGTAGTCTTATCCACTCTATACCTTTAACCTTAACTAAAGCCCTGAGAAGATCTGCAAGCTTTCTCTCTCCATAATTATCTATTCCATAGTATGTCAAGTCTTGAGCTATTAAAATTATTTCCTTTATACCCTGCTTAGCTAATCTTTTAGATTGATCAACTAATTCATCTATACTAAACGATCGATGATTTCCTCTCATAATAGGAATAGCACAAAATGAACAAGGCCTATCACATCCCTCAGAAACTTTTAAATAAGCATAACTTTTAGGAGTTGTAATTAATCTTTCTCCTAACAATTCATGCTTATAATCAGCTTCGAGAACTTTTATTAACTCAGGAAGATTTGTTGTCCCAAAATATGCGTCTACTTCTGGCATTTCTCTTTCCAAATCAGATTTATATCTCTCGCTTAGGCAGCCAGTAACAAAAATTTGATCAATTTCTCCTTTTTTTTTATTTTCTATTTGTTCCAGAATTACATTAATTGATTCTTCTTTTGCGTTTTTAATAAAACCACATGTGTTAACAACTACAATATTGCCTTTCTTTTGATGAACTACATTTTTCTTATTAGCCTGAAGCTGCCCCATTAGTACTTCAGAATCAAATAGATTTTTCGAGCACCCGAGAGTAATTACATTAATAACATTTTTTTTTAAACTTTTTGTTCTCATAAGTGATTTAACTAAAAAATAGTTGGAGCTATCTAATTGAAAAAAGAATCTATAAAAGTCTTAGGTTCAAAAACTTGTAAATCCTCCATTTTTTCTCCAATCCCAATAAATTTAACAGGTATATTAAATTGATTTGAAATACCTATTACGACACCTCCTTTAGCACTTCCATCTAATTTAGTTATTGCTAATGATGAAACTTCAGTAGCGGCCGTGAATTGCTTAGCTTGTTCAAAAGCATTCTGCCCAGTGGAACCATCCAATATGAGTAAAACCTCATGAGGGGCTTCTGGTATGACTTTATCCATAACTCTTTTTATCTTAGAAAGTTCATTCATCAAATTAATTTTATTGTGTAGTCTCCCTGCAGTGTCAATTATAACTACATCAAAATTATTTGCTTTTGCTGATTTCAGGGTGTCAAAGGCAACAGATGCTGGATCGCTTCCCATTTTCTGCTTAACTATGTCTACACCAACACGATTTGACCAAATCTCTAATTGATCAATTGCTGCTGCTCGAAATGTATCAGAAGCTCCTAAAAGAACTTTTTTGTTTAACTTTTTAAACCTATGTGCAAGCTTTCCAATAGTAGTTGTTTTCCCAACCCCATTAACACCTACAACCATTATGACATAAGGAGAAAAAGGAAGAGAAGAATCTTGGTTAGGGCTAATATTTGAATGCTGTTCTAAAAGCATTGAAGATATTTCTTCTTTCAAAATACCATTAAGTTCTTTTGTTCCTAAAAACTTATCTTTAGAAACTCTATTTTCAATATTTTCTATAATCTTAAGTGTTGTTTCAACACCAACATCAGATGTTATAAGAACTTCTTCTAAATTATCTAATACATCAACATCTACAGTACTTTTTCCTAAAAGGGCACGTCCTAATTTTGCAAAAAAAGATTTTTTTGTTTTCTCTAATCCTTTTTGAAGCTTTGCTTTAGGATCTATTAATTCTTTAGGTTCTGGTTCAGGTTCTGGCTCAGGTTCTGTTTCAGGTTCTGGCTC